>Ga0268262_10000108_pt1 | contig 102126 bp, 108 predicted proteins | sample TergutNc150P3_FD_190354 | JGI IMG/M metagenome (GOLD analysis project Ga0268262, IMG submission 190354) | Nasutitermes corniger P3 segment gut microbial community from laboratory colony in Florida, USA - Nc150 P3 (SPAdes) (version 2) | ecosystem: Host-associated > Arthropoda: Insects >... | reverse complement strand
TCGCTGAAAAGCCTTGTGAACACGCTGTCTTTGTGATTGCGATTGATTTTGGCCTCGGTCATTTTTGAACCTCCATTTTGTTCGTTACTTACTTAGACGTACAAAAACGGAAAAAAAGCCCAAAAAAGTGAATTTTGCAAACAAGTGTTTGCAAAAATGTGCATTTTTTCGTTAAATATCACAAGTTTGTTAAAGAATTGCTTTATCCTAAAAAAAAATTCTATATTAAATCAAAGGAGGAGGAATGAAAATTTCTGTTGTGGGCTTGCGTGGTTTTCCAGGCGTTCAAGGGGGCATTGAAACGCACTGTGAAAATTTATATGCAAGGCTTGCGAAAACAGATTTAAACATCACCGTTTATGGGCGCAAAAAATACAGAGTGCATGATTCAAGCGATATAAAAACAGTTTGGTTGCCCTGTTTTCACAACCAGTATTTAGAAACCATTTCCTATATGTTTTTTGCATTTTTCCATATATTATTCAATAAGCCAAATATAGTCCACATTCACGGCATTGGCCCTGCGCTTTTTGCTCCTTTGTTCAGGTTAATCGGTTGCAAGGTTATTTTAACGCATCACGGGGCAGATTACAAAAGAGGCAAATGGGGATTTTTTGCGAAAAAAGTGTTGAAAATAGGGGAAAAAATAGGCATTAAATACGCGAACAGGATTATTATACTTAGTGAATGCAATAGGAGTAGCTTATCCGAAAAAATCACTGTAATCCCCAATGGCGTTGAATTACCGCAAAGGAAAAACAACGGGCAGGGCAAATTTATCTTTGCCATAGGCAGGTTTGTAAAAGAAAAAGGGTTTGACGATTTGCTAAACGCCCTGCCAAAAACAACAAGATGCATAATTGCTGGCAAAGCCGATCACAATTCAAAATATTCTGAGAATTTAACCAAAAAAGCAAAGAAATTGGGAGTTGAATTGCCTGGTTTTGTTCAAGGCGAGGCAAAGGAAAAACTATTTTTGGAATGTGGTTTATTCGTTATACCCAGCCATCACGAAGGCTTGCCTTTTACGTTGCTAGAAGCTATGAGCTATGGTTGCCGAATTTTGGCAAGCGATATTCCTGTGCATAGGGAAGTTGGGTTGCCAGAGGAGTGCTATTTTCCCTGCGGTGATGTTAAGCGGCTTGCTGATTGTCTGAACCACGATTTGCAGGATTTTAGGATTAACAGGACACAGAATTATGATGATATATTGAAAGAAAAATATAATTGGGATAAAATTTCACAGAAAACAAAGGAGGTTTATAATGCGCTTGCCTACTGATGTTTCTGTGATTACCACTTATCGTTGCCAAATGAAATGCAAGATGTGCGGGATTTGGGAAAATCCTACGGAGCCGGAAAAGGAGATTAAGGCAAAGGAATTGGAAATTTTGCCAAAACTTAAATTTGCCAATGTAACTGGCGGAGAGCCATTTTTGCGAGACGATTTGGAAGAAATAGTGGAGGTTCTTTATACAAAAGCTCCTCGCATTGTGATTAGCACGAGCGGTTATTGGACTGAGAAGACTGTTAAAATGGCGGAGCGTTTTCCAAATATTGGCATTCGTGTTAGCATTGAGGGAATGGAACAGACGAATAATTTTTTGCGCGGCAAGGAAGACGGTTACGAAAGGGGGCTTAATACTCTTAAACTTTTGCATGAGATGGGAATCAAGGATATTGGTTTTGGGCAAACCCTCAGCAACCATAATTCAAATGATTTAATCCCGCTTTACGAACTTGGCAAAACAATGGATTTTGAATTTGCAACTGCGGCTTTTCACAACGGCTATTATTTTCACAAGTTTGACAACCAAATTTCAAATAAAGAAGAACTCTGCAAAAATATAGGGGAATTGATAAATCGTTTGCTGAAAGAGAAAAAACCAAAATCTTGGTTCAGGGCATATTTCAACTATGGTTTAATCAATTACATAAAGGGAAATAAACGATTGCTGCCCTGCGAGGCAGGCACCGCGAACTTTTTTATTGACCCTTATGGCGAAGTTTATCCCTGCAATGCTTTGGAAGAAAAGTATTGGAAAAAATCAATGGGAAATATTAGAAGCGGAAAGAGTTTTGAAAATATTTGGAACTCACGAGAGGCTTGCGAGATTCGCAAGTGTGTTCAGAATTGCCCAAAAAATTGTTGGATGATGGGAACGGTTGCTCCCGTGATGAAAAAACATATATGGAAAGTTATTCCGTGGGTGGTGTGGAATAAGATAATGCGATAAAAAAATAAAAATGGAGGGGACATAGATTATGAAAATTATCGTAATCAACTATCGCTATTTTATAAGTGGCGGGCCAGAACGCTATATGTTTAACGCAATGGAACTTTTGCAAAGCAAAGGTCATACGGTTATTCCGTTTTCCATTAAGCATAATTTGAACCATAAAAGCGAATATGAAAAATATTTTATGAGTTCAATAGGCAAAGGAGACGAAGTTTATTTTTGTGAATACAAATGTTCTGAACCGAGAAATTTTTTGAAAATTCTGGGCAGAATGTTTTATTCTTTTGAAGCTAAAAGGAAATTAACTAAACTTGTAAAAGCAGAAAAACCAGATTTAATTTATTGCTTGCATTTTCAGAGCAAAATGAGTTGCAGCATTATTGATGTTGCGAATAAATATAAAATTCCTTTTGTGCAAAGAATTTCTGATTACAATCAAATTTGCCCAAACAGATTTTTGTACAATTCAAATAAGAATGCAATTTGCGAAAAATGCGTGAGAGGCACATTGTGGAACTCCGTTATATATAAATGTTATGGTTCCTTTTTAATGTCGTTTGTTAAAATGCTATCCGTATGGTTTCAGAAGTTTTATGGAATTCGCGAGAAGGTAAACGCATTTTGTTTCACAAATCAATTCACTATGCAAAAATATATAGAAGCTGGCTACAAAAAAGAAAAATGCTTTTTATTGCCCACATTTTTTAATCAAAATTTAATAGATAAGAATTTAAATATTTCTTATGAGCCGTATGCTCTTTATATTGGGCGTTTAGATAGAGATAAAGGAATTGAAACGTTGCTCAAAGCATTTGTGTTGAATAAAAAGCCGTTGAGAATAATCGGTTTTTCGTCAGAGAGAAATTATGAAACAGAATTAAAAAATATGTTAAAGAATAAAAAACATAATATTGTATTTTTAGGCGAAATGAAATTTGCCCAAATGCAAAATATACTTGCAAAATGTCTTTTTACAATAATTCCCAGCGAGTGGTACGAAAATTTGCCCAATACGTTATTGGAAAGCTATGCTTTAAAAAAATGCGTGATAGCAACGAAAATTGGTTCTTTAAAATATGCGGTTAAGGATGGGGAAACGGGATTGCTGTTTGAGCATCGCAATGAATATGATTTGGCGAAAAAGGCTGATTATTTGTTTGAGAAAGAAGATGAAGCCATACAAATGGGAGAAAATGCTTTGCAGGAGGTTAAAGATGTTTATGGGGCAGAGGCGCATTATGAAAAATTGATGGAAATATTTAATATATTATAGGTGGCATGAAAAAAATCTTAATTGCAAATAAATTTTATTATAATCGGGGTGGCGATTGCATTTATTCTATTAATTTGGAAAAAATCCTCAAAGAAGCTGGATATGATGTTTCATTTTTCTCAATGAGTTATTCAAAAAATTTTGAAAGCAAATGGAGTGAGTATTGGGTGAGTGAATTTTCTGCAAAAAAATTTATGCGTCCTTTTGGCGATAGGGAAACGAAAATAAAATTCACAAAATTATTGGATGACTTTAAACCAGATATTGTGCATTTGAACAATATTCACACTCAAATTTCACCGATAATAGCAGAACTTGCTCGCAGCAGAGGCATAAAAGTTGTATGGACTATGCACGATTATAAATTAATTTGCCCTAGCTATTTATGCTTAAACATCAAAGGAGAAATTTGCGAAAAGTGTTTTGATGGAAAAAAGAATTATTGTACGGCTAATCGTTGCATAAAAAATAAATTGTTGCATAGTTTTGTTGCTCAAAAAGAAGCAGAAAAATGGAATAGAGAACGTTTGGAAAAATGCACTGATATATTTATTTGCCCAAGTAATTTTTTGAAACAGAAAATGATTCAAAGTAGATTTAGCGAGAACAAGTTAAAAGTATTGCATAATTTTGTGGATATTTCTGAACCCTGCAAATCTAGTTCCGACAATTATTACTTATTTGTAGGCAGATTGTCAAGAGAAAAAGGAATATCAACTTTGTGTTCTGTTGCTTCTAAATTGCCTTATAAATTGAAAATCATTGGTTCTGGATCAATTGAAAAAGAATTAAGAGAAAAATATAAGGATTGTGAACAGATAATATTTTTAGGACGTAAAAGCCATGACGAAGTTTTGGAAATTGTGACAAATGCAAAATTTATGGTTTGCCCAAGTGAATGGCATGAAAATAATCCTTTGTCAATTATGGAAAATTTATCTTTGAATGTTCCCGTGTTGGGGGCGAATATAGGTGGAATACCAGAACTTATAGAGCAAGGAATTAATGGAGAATTATTTGAAAGCGGAAATGAAAAAGATTTGAAAAATAAAATTGAATATATGATGAATAATGAATATAAATTTGATAAATCGCAAGTAGTTAAAAAATTTGGGAAAGAGAATCATTTGGAAAGTTTGGTTAGAATTTATGAGGATGTGTTGGGGTAAAATTATACCAGAGGTGGCAAAATGAATTTTTTATTTGATTTAACAGCAACTCAACCTTCACCTGATGCTAAATTCCACGGGGGTGGGCTTTATGGTGAAGTTATTTTTTTTGCATTATTGAAAAAAACAAAAAATATCATTGGTATTTATGATAGTAAATTATATATAAATCCAAAGATTTTAGACGCAGGAATAAAACTATATGATGTAAATATTATTACACCAAAGAATCTTGTGGAAAAGGAGAGTATAGATATATTTTATACTCCTCTATATAATTATAAAAAAGAATGGCAAATAAATGTAAAAAGATATATAGTAACTTGGCACGGAGTTAGGAATCTTGAAATGCCTTGTGATAATATAGCATTAAATTATACCAAAGACATAAAAAATATAATGAAATTTTTGATGAAAGATTATTATTTAAGAAGAAAAAAGGCTCAAGACTATATGTTAATAAATATGAAAAACGCAGAATATATAACGGTTTCAGAGCACTCCAAGCACAGCATAATAGGATTTTACCCTCATTTGGCAAAAAAAGAAATTCTCGTTTTTTATGCCCCTTTAACTGATGAGTATCAAGATATACCTCAATCTAAACTTGAACCACGAAGTTATTTTCTGTTGACAAGTTCTAATCGTTGGGAAAAAAACAATTTACGTGCCGTTTGGGCTTTTGACGAATTGTTCAGTCAAAGGCAAGATTTAGATTTTAAAGTAGTTTTAACTGGTGTTACAAATGAAAAAATTTATACTAAAAATTTAAAAAATAAAGACAAATTTATTCTTCTAGGTTATATTGACAGAGCAGAGTTATTATCTTTATATAAATATGCTTATGCTTTTATTTATCCATCTTTGAATGAAGGTTTTGGTTATCCGCCAATTGAGAGTATGCGTTATGGTGTTCCAGTTGCAGCAAGCGGAACAAGCTCAATACCTGAAATTTGTCAAAACGCCGCTATTTACTTTGACCCGTACAATGTGAGCGAAATCAAAAATCGCATACTTCAGTTATTGGATAAAGATATTTACAAAGATTATTCCGCCCGTGCTATTGAACGATATAAAATAGTTAGCGAGAGACAAAAGCAGGATTTAGAAAAGATAGTCTCTTTCATTTTAAGAGGTACATAATGGATAATTATATGCCCATAGTTTCAATTATAGTTCCAGAATAGGAAAACTGTTTTTCTATATTTCCACAAGTGTTGAAAAAGAAAATATTCATAAGTAGTGTGCAAAGCGAGTTTAAAACTCAAAGGTTGGCTTTGCATGAATATATCCTTTCTGATCCACTGCTGAGAAAATATTTTGAGCCATTTTTATTTGAACTTATGCCAGCCACTGACAGAAAGCCAAATGACGTATATTTAAAGGAAGTTGAACGCAGCGACATATATCTTGGGCTTTTAGGTCGGGAATATGGCGGTGTTAAAAAAGGTTTTTCTCCAACAGAAATAGAATATAACTGCGCTTCCAAACATTTTAAAACTCGCTTGTTGTTTTTAACAAATCACAAAGACGAGGAGAGAGAAGCAAAAGAACGCAAATTTATAACAAAAGTGCAAAAGGAAGTGATAAGAAGAAGATTTTCAAGTATAGATGAACTTAAAACTGCTGTTTATGCCGCGCTTGTTAAGTATATGGAAACTATGGAATTTTTGAGAGCTTTGCCATTTGATGCCGATTTTTGCCAAAATGCTTCGTGGAAAGATATAGATAGAAAAAAAGTTGATACATTTATAAATCTTGCTCGGTCAAAAAGAGGTTTGCCTTTAACTTTGTCCGATAGTCTGAATAAAATTTTTATGCATTTACATTTGATAGATGGGAAAAAACGTTTAGTTAATGCAGCTTTGCTTTTATTTGGAAAAGACCCTCAGAAATTTTTTATAACATCTGAAATTCGTTGTGTGCATTTTTACGGCAGTCGTGTGGAAAAACCTATTCGCTCTTATAAAGTTTTAAAGGGAAATGTTTTTGAACTTATAGATCAGTCCGTTGAGTTTATTTTGCAAAAACTAGATTATTCCATAGGAACGAGAACCGAACATATTTCTATTCCTGGCAGGTATGAAATACCCAAAGAAATAATTACAGAAGCCGTTGTTAATGCTGTTGCGCATCGTGATTACACCAGTAATGCTAGTATTCAAATAATGTTGTTTTCAGATCGTTTGGAAATATGGAATCCAGGTTCATTGCCAATTGGCTGGTCAGTTGAAAATTTAAAGCAAGTTCATCCTTCTATTCCTGCAAATCCGCTTTTAGCAGAGCCAATGTATTTGGCTGGCTACATTGAGCGAATAGGAACTGGAACCTCTGATATGGAAAAATGGTCTAAAGAAAATGGTTTGCCTGCACCAATATTTAAACAAGAAGACGACTTTCGCGTTGTTTTATACAAAATGCCTAACTCCCAAGGTAACGAGCTGGACTCCCAAGGTAACGAGCTGGACTCCCAAGGTAACGAGCTGGACTCCCAAGGTAACGAGCGAAAAAACATTTTTTTACAGATGTTTGGTTTTGATAAAGTTCCGCAAAGAGCTAATGCTTCTCAAATTAAAAAATGGATACTTGCAATATGCAGTTCCGATTATGTAACATTAAAAGAATTATCGTTAATTTTGGAAAGAAATCAAGTATTCTTGCAGCAAAATTATATATCTTCAATGTTAAATGAGGGATTGCTTAAATTGAAATATCCAGGTAGTAAAAATAGTCCCAAACAGGCATATATAAAAGCGAGGTAGGTTTTCCAGTAGAGAAATCAAGGATATATAATGCCCATAGTTTCAATCATAGTTCCAATATATAAAGTTGAGAAATATTTGCCTCGCTGCCTAAACAGTATTCTTGCGCAAACCTTTGCTGATTTTGAATGTATTCTTGTAGATGATGACTCTCCCGATAACTGCCCTGCTATTTGCGATGAATATGCCAGCAGAGATAATAGAATTGTGGTTATACATAGAGATAATAAAGGAGTGGCAGTTGCGCGAGATACTGGATTAAAAAAAGCTCAAGGCGAATTTATTTATTTTGTTGATAGTGATGACTGGATTGAGCCAAGAGCTTTAGAATTGTTATATAAAAAACAGCAAGAAACAGATGCAGATATAGTGTTAGGGAGCATGAAAAATATATTTTTATGGAAAACGGATACGTATATAAATCCAGAAATACCCAGTGATATGCCTCCAATAGTTTATTTTTTGCTCTATGGTTTTAAAGGGCCAGTTGCAAAATTATTTAAAAAATCGCTATTTCAGAATTATATAATTCCAGATACGCACGTTGGGGAAGATCTTATAGTTAACGCCCAAGTATTTTCAATAGTTCAATCTGGGAAATTGCAAAAGATAGATGAAATAGTCTATATTTACGACAGAAGAACAGATGGTGTAACAAACAACACGATAAAAAATATGAAAAATTATGATTCATATTTAGAAGACCCTAACATTAAATCTCGTTTATGGGTGAAGCAATATTTTGATACTCCAGAGCAAAACAAGTTAGTGATAATTGCCTGCTTGTATCTTGTATATGAAGCAATTATACAATACCTAAGATTTTGTCGCAAAAATATTAAAAAGAATGAAACTATTATTTTTTATAAAGAATATCATAGAAAACTCCTTAATGATAAATGCTTAAAAAATATACCCATTCGTGATCGTATTATAGTTCCTATATTTTATTTTTCAATACCACTTGGAAAGGCATATATTAAACTTTTAGATTTTCTGTACTGTGTAAAAAGATCATTAGGGAATAAGAATAGATGAATATATTTCCGCTGATATATTGCCCTATACTTTTATATGCTTTTAGCAGTTATCATAAAGCGGTTTTGCTGTACGCAGTTATGAGGTTGGTTCTAAGCCCTAGCATTCCATTCTTTAATATGCCCGGAGATATACTTATTCTATTGCAATTTTTTATGGATAGTTGCATGATTATGCTTGTATTCATTGGTTCAACTCCAAGAAAATTTCCATTGAAAAGCACTTTTTTAGTATTTATATTTTCTATTTCCATTTCTTCTTTGATGTCTCCTCTTACAAATCTTTTTTCTGCCATAAGAACAATATATGTTACCATTGTCCCATTTATTTTTATATATTTACTTTGGAGGGAGTTAAAAACTTTGAAAGATATTCAATTTATCATAAAAGGCTTTATGGTTATTTTTAGTGTTGCGATAATATATGGCTTTTTTGAGAATTTCAATGATTTTGCCAACCCATTTGTGGAATATAAATTATCATTGCTTACTTCTAAACAGACAGGAACATGGATGGTACTGGGTGGTGAAGATGTGGGTAGGAGACGCATTGTATCTATTTTCGATAATCCTTTGGATTGCGGTGGTTATGCAGCTATTGCATTTGCTTTTTTCTTTTATTTAAATATACAATATAAAAAAATATGGAACACGCCAAAATTGACGAAAATTTCTTTTTTAAGCGGATTGTTTATTCTTTTATTGTTTGCAAATGGTCGTGGTGCTATGCTATATTTTGCAATTTCATTATTATTTATGTTAAATTTAAAAACCATATTGCGACTCTCTTTATTTTTGCCTTGTTTTATAATATTGTTTTATGGTTTTATTGCTCAATCCATAGACACTATAAAATCCATTGCTGATGCAGACAATTCAGAAACTATAAAAGGCTCTTCTTGGGCAATGAGGGTTATGCAACTTTCAGCCGTTATTGACATACTAAAATCTAATCCTTTAGTCGGATATGGGGAAAAAGCGGTATCGTACTTTCAATCTGAAAATTCAAATGTTTATGGCTTAGAAAGTGTTTGGTTGCAATTATTGGCTAAACAAGGATTTTTTGGAGTTGTTTCTTATATATATATGCTCCGTTCATTATTCAAATTAGGTTTGGGTAAATCTAAACGTTATGTAATAGGTTCTATAGCGGCGTATATTGCTCTTGTAACCACAAGTGTTGGCGGTGATTTGCATTTTCAATTAACGCTTCTTTTGATAGCGCATCGTTTAGAGGTGTTGTTAGGTTACGAAACGGAGGCAATAAAATGTTAGCCATTGTAATCCCAGCCTATAAGCCGCAATTTTTTCAATTAGCACTAAATTCTATTGTGGCACAAACCAACAAAAATTTTCAATGTTATATTTTTGATGATGCCGCTCCCGAAGATATTAAGTCTATTTCTGATAATTTTCCTAAATTTCATTATATGAGATTCAAAGAAAATATGGGACGGGCAAATTTGGTTGGGCAATGGCATAGATGTTTGGATTCTGTTAAGGAAGAATGGGTATGGCTTTTTTCAGATGATGATATTATGGAACCTAATTGCGTGGAAGAATTTTATAAAACACTATATTTGCATCCAGAGGCAACTGTATTTCGCTTTGCTAGAAGTGTTATTGATGCAAATGGGCAAATAACTGAAGCAAGTCAAGCGATAAAAAATGAAACGAGTTTGGAATTTCTTAAATCAAGATTAGAAGGTAAAGGTTCTTGTTTGCCCGATCATATTTTTAATTGGGAAAAATTAAAAGAAGCAAACAACGGTTTTGTGAATTTTCCCCTCGCTTGGTATTCTGACGATGCAACTTGGTGTTTACTGGGAAAGATGCACGAAATTATAGCTATTCCTTCTGCAACTGTACAAATACGCAATAGCGGCATAAATATAAGTTGTATAAAAGATAGAAAAACCGTAAAAACGAAACTACGTGCATCTATGCTATTTTATTTATGGTGCATTCAGAATTTTAATTTATCTTTATCGCATAAATTGAAGTTTGTGAAAATATTTTCTGAATATGCCCATATCTTGTACTTTTTTCAACCACCACTATTTCGTAGCCCCGTATTTGTTTTAGCAATGTTGTTAGCACCTATTTTTAGAATGTATTCAATATTTAAACGATTTGTGAGGCATTAAATGATTAACGAGAAATCTGAGCAAGTTTATTCTATCTCTACGAGACCAGAGATGACTCAATTTTTGCCAAGTGAATATTCCAAGGTTTTGGAAATTGGCTGCAATGTTGGAAATTTCAGGCAATTTTTGAGCAAACCATGCCAGTATTGGGGTATTGAGCCATTCGAAGAAGCTGCAAACATTGCTAAAACAAAAATTGATAAAATTTTAGTTGGATTTTATGATAATGTTATAGATGAAATTCCAAATAACTATTTTGATTTGGTTATTGCAAACGATGTTATTGAACACATGGAGCAACCGTGGAATTTTCTGAAATCCATAAAAGAAAAAATGACCGAAAAAGCTTCGCTAGTACTATCAATTCCTAATGTTCGTTATTTTTATAATTTAAAAGGCTTGTTGCTTTATAAGGATTGGAAATATGTAGATGCTGGAATTTTAGATATAACGCATTTAAGATTTTTTACGGAGAAAAGCATAATTCGTTTACTTAATGAAAATGGATTTGAAATTGAAATGATAAAAGGGATAAATTCTATGAAAATTATGAAACGTCATTTGTTAAAGCACTGGTTTATACAATTTATTTTTGGAACTGATATAAAATTTTTACAATTTGGAGTAATGGCAAGGATAAGATGATTTCCGTAATAACTTGTTCCATAAAACCTGAGATATGCAAAAGGATGCTTGAGAGCGTAAGTAAAACTATTGACACAGAATACGAAACTATAATTTTTGACAATAGAGAGAAAAAACTTGGACTTTGTGCGGCTTATAATAAAACCGCTAAAGAAGCAAAAGGAGATTATTTGTGTTTTGTCCATGAAGATATTGTAATTAAAACGCAAGGTTGGGGAAGAGAATTAATAAAATTTTATGAACATAATAATAACTGCGGAATTTTTGGAATTGCTGGCGGAAAAAATGCCAATAGAAATTTTATTAGTTGGGACACCTCAAGTTGTTTAATTAAAGTTTATGATGGCGTTAATAATGGAGGTAAATTAGATCTTGAAACTAATCTTTTTTATCATTATTTAAATCCCGATAATGAAACCTTTTCAAAAGCGGTTTGTTTAGATGGGGTATTCTTATTTGTTAAAAAAGATATTTGGGAAAATAATAAGTTTGATGAAAAAACTTTCAAAGATTTTCATTTTTACGATGTCGATTTTTCTTTTTCTATATCTCAAAAACATCAAAACTATGTATATTTTGGAATGGATATCTATCATTTTTCTGCTGGAAATGTAGATAAAATTTTTTGTGAAAATATGTATTCATTTCAAAAGAAATGGAAATCTAGATTACCATATTGTTTACCAAAGTACAATGTTTCTTTTATGCAAGAGTTAAGGTCAATTAAAAAAATCTTTTATCTGTACAGGAGAAATGAATTTTCTATAATAGAAATTTTTAAAAGAATTTATAAAATAAACGGATTTTTACTTTCTATATCCTTTCCTATATATTTTTTTGCGAGAATAATGCTTTCTTTTTTACATAACCGAGAATAATAATTCTCTCATTCTTGTCTAGCCCAAAGAAAATGGCACAGAATAAGAATGGCAAAATAAAACTACATGTAGTTGCCAATAACGCTGTCCAGCCTTTTGTGCAAAGACCAATAAAAATTGGCAACGGAACAGATATTAAAGTAACTATTAACGCTTTAACATAAACTTTGAAAATATATTGCCTAATGGATAAGTTGATTAATTTTTTAGAAAAAAGCAAATATAAAACATAACGAAATACATTTACAGATATATAAATTATAGGAACAGAAATAGGAGAAAATTTTTGGCTTAAAAATATGTAAGCTAATATAAAATTCATAAAAATAAATATACTATCAACTATCATAAATTGTTTTATTTTTCCTGTAGAAGTAATTGCAATAGCAAGTGAAGTTACAAGCATCCACATTACCCAATCCACAACTCTAATTTGGCAAAAAACAACGGCGTGTTCTGGCACAATTTTAAGCCACAAATGCAAAACAAAATCCATATTTATCACAAACGGAACAGCAATAGCAAAAGAAATGAAAAAAGAAAATTTACCTGAACGAAACAATAAACTATGCAAATAATCCATATCGCCTTTAGCATAACTTTTTGTTATTTGGGGATTGATTGCCGTAAAAAAGTTGCTTGCGAATTGATTCATTGCTCCGCTAACCTGTGTCATTATTCCATAAGCTGCATTGGCAATAACCCCGTGAAACATATTCAAAAGCATATTCGCGCCCTGCAATGCGGCTATCGCAGAGGTTCCTTGCAACATTGTCCACCCCCCAAACCCCATCCTCTCCAAAAACATCTTTTTATCCCAAAACCACTCAAACCGTGTTTCTTTAAAACTTTTGCGGCAATAGACATAATAAAAACAATTCATCGCAACAAAAACCCCAAACAGCAAAACCGAATAAAACTCTAACTTGTCAAAAGGTGCAAAACCAAGAGCGAGCACAACGGCAAGTTTGAATACAGCATCTGCAATTCCGGCATAAGCAAAAACTTTCATCCTTTCGTGTGCAGTGATTGCAACCATATATGGCACTTGCAAAATTCCAACGCAAGCTGTGAAAATTGTAAACTGATATATAAAATTCGCCGCTTCCATTCTCTCTGCCGGTATAACAAGCTGGGTATTTAAAAACCAAAGCCCTATTGTCTCGCCTAAAATAAAAATGAGAATGGCAGTAAAAATATGGATAACAATACTCAAACTGAAAGTTTTTTTCAATTGCTCAAAATCGCCTTTTCCGAGGTCAAAAGTAAAAAAACGGCTTGTTGCGCTGTTCATGGCACCTTGAATAAAGCTGAACAGCACAATAACCCCGCCCACCACATTGTAAATGCCAAAATCGCTAACACCTAGTTGTGCTAGCACCTCGCGGCTTGTGTAAAGCCCCACTGCAAGGGTTAAAATGCTGCGGAAATACAGGAACAGTGTGTTCTTAGCTATACGCTTGTTGTTTTCTGCGGCAGAGTTTTGCATTTGACCTGAGGCTAATATAGAATTTTCTATATTTTCATCATTATGAGTGGAAATTCAAATAGCATAAGCAAAATAGCAGTTTATATTCTGCTAGGTTTGGTATTCGGCGGTATTTTGGGCGAGAGCCTTGGGTGGCTCTTTGGCTACATAGGCACGCTTATGAATGCGGGTGGCGAAGACAATGTTGTTAGGAACTTTTTTGTGAAAGCCTGGGAGTTAAAGCTCGGCTACTCAGAAAATGGCAAACCGATGCTTGTGGATTTATATATGCTACAATTCAATTGCGGCATAACGTTTAGGCTAAACATCATCAGCATTGTTGGCGTTGCAGTGGCTTTGTATATGATGAAGTGGTCGAGGAATAGATGAACTTAAGCGATGTTAAAAAAAAAATTGAAGCTAGTTCAGTGGTAGCTGTTGTAGAAGAAGTTTTTGAAAAAATTGAAGAAACGCACGACCTTAACGCTTATATCTCCACCTGCAAAGACCGAGCTTTGAAAGCAGCAGCGGCAACCGATGAACGGCACAGGAACGGCAAAAGCCTCTCAGTTTTAGATGGAATTCCCATTGCCATTAAGGATAATATGTGCTTAGAGGGCATAAAAACAACCTGTGCGTCTAAAATTTTGGAAAATTTTGTTTCTCCATACACAGCCACGGCTGTGGCAAAGTTGGAGGCTGCCGGAGCCATTGTTGTTGGCAAAACCAATTTAGACGAATTTGCAATGGGTTCTTCCAACGAAACATCTTATTTTGGAAAAGTTTTGAATCCCTTGGCAAAAGACCGCGTTCCTGGAGGCTCCTCTGGTGGTAGCGCGGTTGCGGTTGCAAGCGAGACTGTGGCTTTGGCACTAGGCTCCGATACCGGCGGCTCCATTCGCCAGCCAGCAGCTTGCACAGGCACCGTTGGAATAAAACCCACTTATGGCAGGGTTTCTCGCTATGGCTTGGTTGCTTATGCCAGCAGCTTGGATCAGATAGGTGCTTTTTCAAGCAGCGTTAAAGATTTAGCCCCTGTTTTAGATTTTATGTGCGGCCAAGATGCAAGAGACAACACAACCTCTGCTCGTTCCGCAGGCAATTTTGGCAAGCATATAGGCGAAGGCATTAAAGGCAAGGTTATAGGGCTTCCACGCGAATACTATGCGGAAGGCTTAGACAAAAAATGCAAGGCAGCAATAGAAGCCTCACTTAAAAAACTTGAAAAAGAGGGAGCAGTTTTAAAAGAAGTTTCACTCCCTTCCATTCGCTACGCAATTGAAAGCTATTATATAATAGCAACGGCAGAGGCTTCTAGCAACCTATCACGTTTTGACGGAATTCGCTACACGCACAGGAGCAAAGAGGCAAAAAACTTAATGGAAACTTATGCTATGTCCAGAGGCGAGGGTTTTGGCAGCGAAGTGAAGTTGCGTATTTTGCTAGGGAATTATGTTTTGAGTTCGGGCTTTTACGATGCCTATTATGTGCAGGCTCAAAAAGTTCGCCGCATAATCACAGAAGATTTTGAAAAGGCTTTTTTAGAGTGCGATGTGATTGCAAGCCCAGCAATGCCCGGCCTTCCGCAGCCTCTTGGCAAGTGCGAAGAAGACCATTTGAGCATGGTACTCTCTGACCTTTACACCGTTAGCGTTAATTTAGCGGGCTTGCCCGGCTTGGTTCAGCCTTGCAACAAATTGGAAGGCTGTCCCATTGGCTTGCAATGGATTGGCAAATCTTTTGACGAAGCAAATCTGCTTGGTATTGGCGATGCAGCCGAGCAGATTTTTTTGAATTGAATAGGATTATTTATGAATTGGTTCCTTTCTCTTTTATTGAACGATGGTATTGCCCACACAATTTTCATCTTTGCATTTGTAATTGCGCTGGGAATGAGCCTCGGCAAAATTAAAATCTTTGGGGTTTCGCTTGGCATTGCTTTTGTGCTGTTCGTGGGTCTTGCCTGTGGGCATTTTGGATTATCTGTGAATAAGACTCTGCTCGATTTCATAAAGGATTTTGGGCTTGTGTTGTTCGTGTTTGCTGTTGGTTTGCAAGTGGGTCCATCGTTTTTCTCCTCGTTTAAAAAAGATGGATTGCAGTTGAACATAGTGGCTGTTTCCGTTGTGTGTTTAGACATAATAGTTGCTATAATTCTCTACTATATTTTTTCTTCCCACGTTTCAATAGTGATGATGGTGGGCATTTTAACGGGAGCAACCTTAAACGTTCCCTCGCTTGGTGCGGCGCAAGAGGCAATGCACCAACTGTCAATGACTGAGAACATAGCCTTAGGCTCTGCGGTGGCTTATCCTATTGGAATTATTGCGGCTATACCGCCTTTGGTTCTTTTGAGGTTTCTTTTAAGAATAAATACGGCAGACGAAGCAAAAAAAATAGAAAGTGCTGGCAGTTCAAGCGAGCAGCCCATACATTATTCCGTTTTGCTCGCCAACAACGCTATAGCAAACAGAAGTTTGGAAGATGTAAAAAAACTGGTAGGACGTGATTTCATAATTTCTCGCTTAAAGCGAGGCGAGGAATTTTTCATTCCGCAAGCAGGCGAGATTTTGCGTTTAAACGATTCGCTTAAAATTTTATCTGCTCCGGTAAATAAAGAGGCAATCACAGTATTTATAGGAAAGGAAATTGAGGTGGATTGGAAACCCTCGGAACACAAATTAGTATCTAGAAAAATAGTGATAACGCAAGACAAAATAAACGGCAAAACTTTGGGTTCTCTCAGCTTGACGGCTTTTGGCATAAGCGTAACTCGCGTTAACCGTTCAGGGATAGATTTGCTTGCCAGCCCGAATTTAACCTTGCAAATAGGCGACAGTGTGTCAATCGTTGGCGAGATACAAGCCATTCAAAAAGCGGAACATCTGCTTGGCAACACATTGAAACGCTTGAACGAGCCTAATATGGTCACAATATTCGTAGGAATTTTACTAGGCATTTTGATAGGCAGCATACCCATTTCTTTCCCGAATATGCCGCTACCCGTGAAGCTCGGCTCGGCGGGCGGTCCTTTGGTAGTTGCAATTTTGCTAGGGCGTTTTGGCTACAAATTAAAGCTAATAACTTACACCACGCAGAGCGCAAACTTAATGATCAGGGAAATGGGCATTTGCCTATTTTTGTCAAGCGTTGGCATTGGCGCGGGTGCTCAATTTGTTGAAGCGATAACTTCCCAAAACGGCTTGCTGTGGCTCTTTTGCGGATTTTTGATAACTGTGCTACCTTTGATTATAGTTGGACTTGTTGCTATGAAATTTGCCAAATTCAATTTCTTGACTTTGATGGGAGTGTTATCTGGCAGCCGCACAAATCCCCCCTTGCTCGCCTATTCCAACTCCGTTGCAGCAAGCGATGCCCCTGCGGTTGGGTATTCAACTGTATATCCGCTAACAATGTTTTTGCGAATACTCTCGGCTCAAGTGTTGATACTCGTGTTTTGCGGGTGATAAAGATACTCCGCTTCGCCGCCGCAAAATTTTGTTGTGAGATCAATAAGCTCTTTTGCGGTTTTGATAATATACGATGAAGGTGTTGCTCTGTTGCCTTGCACAACATAAAAACAGCTAGTTGTGTTCTCGGTGACTTTTGTTTTTTCAACTTGGCGTGTCTCTAACCTGCATAGAACATCGTTTGAGGCATCTATGTAGCAGTATTCGCCTGCTTTGATGGATATTGCTTTGGGATAGCCAAGCGGCCAAAATGATTCTGTTCCATTTGTCAATCTAAAATCAATATCCCCATTTATGAACCCAGTATCGTGTGCTCCTATTGCCAGCTCGGAACAAAAAGATATGTAGTTGTAGATATCTACGATGAGGTTGATATTTGGAAGATTTTTATGGCTTGCAAAATAATTGAAAAGATTTTCCGAAGCAGAGACGTATTTTTTGCCAGAGCAATTCACCGCTTGGTGAAGTTCTCTAAAGCCTCGCAAAATTTCGCTGTTTGCTATTTTATCATTAATTGAGTTAATATCAACCTGTTGCAAAAATGAATCTTTGATTTTATCAAACTCGGTATCATTTTTTTTGTTTTTCACTCCATTGATAACAAAATACACTCCATTTGCACCAAGAGCCTTTACTTCTTCGGAAAAATTGAAGTTCATGCGCTCAATATACAAATATTAATCCAACTCCAATGGCAAATTAGCAACAATAATATTTTCTTTTAATTTATATTGAGCTTTAACCGGAGCAACTATGTAAATCTTGTCTGCTCTAATGTCTTCTATGGCGGAGTAATTTCCGCGTGAAAGTTGCGGAGCAGTAGAGGCTTTACATTCAACGGCAATTCGCTTTTTGCCTGTTTCAATAACAAGGTCTATTTCGTTGCCACTAGATGTTCTGTAAAAAAAGAATTGAAAATCCTGATTTTCGCTGATTATATTTTCAATAACATATCCTTCCCAAGAAAAACCAAAAACCGGATGCGAAAATAAATCGTTTAACGTGCCTATTTGCAAAATCTTGTGCAAAAGACCGGTATCTCTTATATAAACCTTCGGCGATTTTATCAACCGTTTTTTGATGTTATTTTCAAAGGGCTGCAAAGTCCGCATCACAAAAGAGTTTTCCAGCAAATCTATATATCTGCGGATTGTTGGGTGTGTTAAGCCAAGAGATTCTGCAAGTTTTGATGAATTTAGCACCTGAGCTTGATTGTGCGCGAACATTGTTAAAAAACGCCTTATTTGAATTGCTGGAACATTTATGCCAAAATTTTGCAAATCCCTTTCAATATAGGTTCTCAAAAATTGTTCAAGCCATATAGAGGCAGCTTTATTGTCTCTTGCAAGATAGCTATTTGGAAAGCCCCCTCTGAGCCATAACTTATTTTGTTTGTCTTCGTTGTCTTCGCTAAGTATTTCGCTTTTTGTGAATGGCGAAAGTTCAATAAAGCCTACTCTTCCGGCAAGAGATTCAGACGTTTTTTGAATAAGGTCTCTAGAAGCGGAACCGAGCAAAATAAATCTTTCGGGTTTTCGGTGGCTGTCTATTGCAGAGCGTAGCACAGAAAACAAATGTGGTGCTAGTTGAATTTCGTCTATGCAAACAGTTTTGTCGGCATTGTTTTCAAAAAAGAATTCCGGTTCCTGCAATTTTCTCAAATCACCAGAGCTTTGCAAATCCAGATAGACAAAATTTTTAGATTTTTGAACAAATTGCTTTATCATAGTGGATTTTCCGCATTGCCTTGGTCCTAGAACCGCAACGGCAGGGAAAATTTTCAAATATTCACGCAATTTTGCCTCTGCGAGTCTTTTTACATATCTTTGCATATTGAAAACCTCATTTTCAATTTACAAAAATAGAAAATTATTTTTTACCACACCTGTCAGAAAAATGTATATTACTTTTACCCTCTCAAGGTAACCTTGTGAAAATCAAGGGCAGTCCCGCTACTGTAACGGCAAAAGCCGGAGCCAGAAAACTTGCTTGGGGGCAAAGCTCCATAAGGTGTTTTGCAACAATGTTCCGAGGTAGAATATGATACCACAAAAACTGGACTTGCGTTTTGGCGTAATTGCCACAATGATTCTCTTGGCGGCACTCAGCCGTCTTATCCCGCACCCGCATAACTTTTCGCCCATAGGCGGAATGGCTCTTTTTGGAGCAGCTTATTTCACTAAACGACAATGGGCATTCATTGTGCCTCTGGTATCTATGTGGATAAGCGACCTCGCTCTGAACAATATAGTTTATAGAGAATATTTTGACCATTTTGTTTGGTTCTACAGCGGCTCTCTGTTTACTTATGGTGCTTTTGCCCTCATTGTATTGCTAGGAATGTTCGCTTTGAAAAAAGTGCATATCTACAACCTAACGCTTTCGGCTTTGGGGGCTTCGGTAATATTTTTTATAGTGTCTAATTTTGGCGTGTGGGTTTCTGGAATTATGTATCCAAAAGATTTGAGCGGGCTTGTGGCTTGCTATGTTGCAGGAATACCATTTTTTCAAAATACCATTTTTGGCGATTTGTTCTATAGCGCGGTACTGTTTGGAATTTTTCAGTTGATGAAATTTTTTTTGCCACACTTGTCAGAAAAAATATATATTAATACTATCCTTTCAAGGCAACCTTGTGAAATTCAAGGACAGTCCCGCTACCGTGATGGTTAAAAACCGAAGTCGGAAAACTTGCTAGGTGCAAGGTATCATAAGATGCTTTGCCACAGCGTTCCGAGGTAGAACTATGACCAAAAGAATTCTTTTGGCTGCACGTAGGTGCTCCATTCTCATGCTCCCAGCCCTTGTAGCTCTTGTGCTATTCGCGTGTTCAGGCGGCAACGAAGACCCAATCAACTCAAACTTAGGTTCAAGCTCTAGCAAACGAAGTTCTAGTAGCGTAGCTTCAACCATACAGAAAGAGAAGATATATGGCGTTGCGCAAAAAGGGCCTTTTGTTGAAGGCTCTGAGGTTAAAATATATGAATTGGACTCAAAATATGAGAAAACGAAAAAATCCTTTAGCGGAAAAACCAACGCAAAAGGATATTTTGAGATAGAGATAAAAAGCGGCAAGCTAGCCTCGCCTTATGTACTCATTGAGGCAAACGGAAAATACAACAACGAGGTGAGTGGCAAGATATCTAGCGATAACATAACCCTTAAAGCGGTGGTAGATGTATCTGGCAAAGACAATGTCAATATAAACGTTTTAACGCACTTGGAATCCGACAAGGTTTTGAAACTTGCCAAAGGCGGCAAAAAGTTTGAAGATGCAAAGAAACAGGCACAGAAAGAGGTGTTGAGTGCTCTTGGCGTAAGCGAGAGCGTGACAAGGAACAGCGAAGATATGGGTCTTTTCGGTGGCAATTCAAACGATCATGTGCTGCTCATCGCTTCCGTTTCATTGCAGGGGAACAGGACAACGGGAGAGGTTTCCAGCTTGTTAGCCGATTTGGATGGTTCTGGCAAATTTGATGTGGAAAAAGGTTTGACTGGCTTGGATCTTGGCAAGGTTGGGAACAACATACGGAGCTTGGAGCCAACTGCCAAATTGCCCGATATATTTCCTGCCGCTGCCGGACCGAACACTTCCAATGGTTCTGGCAGTGGGTCGGGCAGCGGTTCTAACAAGGGTTCCGGTGGCGGTGGCAGTGGCTCTGGCAGTGGGTCGGGTAGCGGTTCTGGCAGTGGCTCTGGTAGCGGCTCGGGCAGTGGGTCGGGTAGCGGTTCAGGCAGTGGATCCGGTAGCGGCTCTGGCACAACGCCAACACCCACACCGAGTTCTTCATCTGTGGTGGTGTCAAGTAGCAGTTCAGCCATTACGACAAATAGCAGTAGCTCTGGCACAACGCTAACTCCTACACCTACACCGAGTTCTTCATCCGTGGTTACAAGCAGTAGCTCTACCACTGACGATAAGCCTATATGCAGTGAGACAATAAAGCAAGACTGTGTGTCAAAATGCGGCGACAAAGACTATAATCCCACAACGCACGTCTGCAAAAATGGTGAGGTGCAAGAACCGATATGCGGTGGCAAGGAATACGACCCTGCAACGCATTTCTGCACAAGGTCTGAAAGCAATCCCAAAGTTGAGGAAAAATGCGGAGGGAAAGGATATGATACCAGAACAAGATACTGCGAAGGCGATGAAATAAAAGAAAAAGAAATCAAATTTTGCGATGGTTTTATTGATGGAGTAATAACAAGACTTCACGAAGGAAAAAATAAAGCTCAATTCTGCGACCCAAGAGACGGAACCAAATATGTGTATGTTGACATAGGCGAGCAAACTTGGATGGCGGAGAATTTGAAATATTCTGGAGAAAATGGCACAATGGGGAGATGCGCCCAAGGCAAACCTGAAAACTGCGATACCTACGGCAAGCTATATACGCTTGACGAGATGTACTGCAAAAACGGCTGCGAATCTCTTCAATGGGGCGTTGCAGATCCAAGAGACCATAAGGTAAATATTGCCTGCCCTGTTGGCTGGCATTTGCCATCAACCCTTGAATTTGAAGAATTTTGGACATATTCAGACCCAAACTTCGCGCCTGGCAGTGAGGCTAGTGGCACAGGCAAAAATTCTTCCGCAATAAAGCTAAAGGCTACAAGCTGGGGTACTGGTGCGAATAAGGGCACGGACGAATACGGCTTTTCTGGCTTGCCGGGTGGCTACTGCGGTGGTGGTTGCACTGATGTAGCCAGCGGTACTCAGCAATTCGGCTCTATGAGTTTTTGGTGGTCTCACGCTTATGGTGCCCCCGTGCCTTTGGCTAAATCGTGGCGGATGAGCACTAGTGCCGTGGTGGACGATGCATTCCAAAGCTACAGCACAAGTGCTTTCTATGTCCGTTGCTTGAAGGACAAAACCCCAAGCGAAAAAAAACCAGAACCCACGCCAGCAGTTATAGCTTGCACAGGCAGCGGCACCGCAGGGCAGAAATGCCACTATGGTCAATGGAAAGATTATTTCAAAGATACGCGCGATGGCAAAGAATACCCTTATGTGGAAATAGCTGGAAAGTATTGGATGGCGGAGAATTTGAATTATGATGCCAAAACCACAGGTAGCAGATGCTATAATGATTTGGATGCCAACTGCGATATTTACGGAAGATTATACAATATTGCCACAGCCAACAACGCTGCCTGTCCTTCTGGTTGGAGTGTGCCAACCGATGCTGAATGGACGGCACTCACAAACGCTGTTGGCGGCACAGGCACTAATAATCTTGTTGGAGCTTCGGCAAAGTTGAAAGCAAAAAGCGGCTGGGTCAGCAATGGCACGGATGATTACGGTTTTGCGGCTTTGCCGGGTAGCTATGGGGCTTTGAGAACTGGCAATTACGAAGGGCTTTCCTACTCTGTTTATGAATTCGGAAGTGCTCGTGGCGGTTTCTGGTGGACTTCTTCAGGTGTTGCTGCCAATGGCGCGCAAATACGCCATATAGGTCCTACTTCTGATAACGTAACTAGAGTGGACAACGATAATTCGCGGTTGTACAGTGTTAGGTGCATGACCTCCACCAAGCCTATTTCTGTTGTGCCTAGCAGCAGTTCCAGCGAGCCAAGTTCAAGCTCTGGCAATGACCCAAAAGAATTTACATTCGCTGACATACAATACTGGGTTGGCACAGGTACCAACCAAGCAATGCTGATTGTTCAATGGAACGATGGTAAAAAACCCAAAGCCTTGGCTTGGGGTTACAAATGGGAAAAAGGACAAACGAAATATGGAATTGACATAATTGACGAAATAGCGAGAGAAGACGAAAGGCTCTTTTATCTAAGGCATAATACCGGCGGTTTGGGTTATGCCATTGGCGGGTTAGGTTTCTTCGATGGTGCCAGCGGCGAAGCTAAAATAGGCAAAGATGAAAAAACTTGCCAGTCGCCCGTTAACGGTTCAGTACAAACTACTAGTTATGATTATGATTCTTGGAAATTATGCGGAGGCAGCACTGCGCGTTGGGGTGCTGGATGGTATGATGCATATTGGAGCTACTGGGTTTCTGATATTATTGGTGGTAAATGGGAATATTCTGGTTCAGGTGCTTCTTCAAGAGAGTTGAAGAATAACAGCATTGATGCTTGGTATTTTGACCTTGATATGAATGACCCTGATAAAAGCTCTTTCCTTAGATGTATGCTGAGTGGAGAAGCCTGCGATGGAAGGAATTTTTTTGAAGATATAACACCTATAAGCAAACCAAATGGCTCCCCAAAGCCAAGTTCAAGCTCTGTTGCACCAAGCAGCTCATCCGCTATTTTGCTAAATGATTCTTCGGAAACTGAATTTTACGATGACCGCGGCGACGGGAGAGTCTACAAAATTGCTAAAATGCCAGACGGCAAAATCTGGATGGCAGAAAATTTGAATCTCGATGTACCAGGTAGCAAATGCTATAATAACGAAGAAGACTACTGCGAAAAGTACGGCAGGTTGTATGATTGGAATGTGGTGGCAATGGAGATTTGCCCTGAAGGATGGCGTATTCCAAGCAATGCTGAATGGACAGAATTGGTGAATGCTGTTGGCTCTAATCCAGGGACTGAGTTAAAGGCTACTAGCGGATGGAATACAGGCAACGGCAAGGACACATATGGTTTTTCGGCTCTGCCTAGCGGTTTCAGTACCAACGGCACCAATTTCACGGCAAACGCAGCAAGGTGGTGGACTTCTACGGAAAATAATGCCACTACTGCCTACTACCGAGCTGTGCTTCCTGCCGCCAGTATTACCACAGGCACAGCCGCCAAGACCCAATTTTATTCCGTGCGTTGCGTGACATGGTGATAACCTTGTATTAGTGAATTGCAACCCGCCGCTCTTTGCCTTTGGCAGGGGGCGGCTTTATATTTTTTTACCGCAATGTCAAAAAATAATATATATTAATACTATCCTTTCAAGGCAACCTTGTGAAATTCAAGGACAGTCCCGCTACCGTGACGGCACAGCCGAAGCCGGAAAACTTGTAGGGTGTGTAGCATCATAAGACGTTACACCACAACGTTCCGAGGTAGAACAATGACTAAGAGAATCATACTCCAAGCCCTTATAGCCTTAACGCTATTTGCGTGTTCTGTTGACCTTGAAGACCCAATTGATTCAGATTTAATTTCAAGCTCAAGTTCTAAAAAGTCTTCCTCTTCAAACAAGGCTGTTCCTAGCAGTTCTTCCCTAGCCATATCAAAATGCGGCAACTACGACTATGACCCTGCAACGCATATCTGCAAAGCCGGAGAATTGCAAGAAATCTCAGGAAGCGGAGTAATTCCCAGCAGTTCATCCAAGTCGTCAAGCTCTAAAAATACTTCCTCGTCAAGTTCAAAAGAAACCTCCTCTTCAAGCAAGATTGTTTCAAGTAGTTCTTCATCCGTTGTTGTTGTGATATCAAGTAGCAGTTCTTCCCTTGTGCAAATCAGCAGCTCTTCCTTTGCTCATTATGGTACATCTAAACCTGTGAAGAATTTTACCTTTGAAGACATAGAATACTGGGTCGGCACAGGCTCAAACAAAGCAATGCTGATTGTTCAATGGAATGATAAGAAAAGCCCAGGTGCCTTAGCATGGGGTTATAGATGGAATGGTACGAAATATGGATATGATATGATAAGTGACATTGCAAAAACAGACAAAAGGTTTTTTCATCTAAGGTTTGGAGCGGGCTATTTGGGTTATGCTATTGCTGGAATTGGTTTTGATGTTAACGACGATGCCAAAATAAGCAATGGAGGCTCTTGCCAGTCGCCTGTTGACGGCTCAGTAGATGCTGATAGGTATGATTTTGATGATTGGAAGTTATGTGCTGGTGTCGATGTGCGTTGGAGTGCAGGATGGTATGAGGCATACTGGAGTTATTGGGTTGCAGATGATATTAAGGGCAAATGGGAGTATTCGGGTTTGGGTTCTTCTTCAAGAGTTTTGAAGGATAACAGCATTGATGCTTGGTATTTTGACCTTGATATGAATGACCCTGAAATTAGCACTTTTTACAGATGTATGGAAGAACCTGATAATTGTGATGGAAGAAATTTTTTTGGTACAATAACTCCTTTAAATGCTCCGAGGTAGAACTATGATTATAAGAACAATTTTCTTTGCCGCTACTGTTTTAACACTGTTTGCGTGTTCCAGTTCTGATGATAATAAATGCGGCAAAAATTCTCAATCTTATGACCCAGATTTGTACGAATGCAAGCCGGAGATAAATCCTAATGGAATATACTTAAAACAAAAACCAAAAGATTCAGAGGGCAATGAATACGAAGCTGTTTTAATAGGTACCCAAATATGGATGGCGGAGAATTTGAATCTAGCCAAAGACAGAGATGGCAATGACATAGGCAGGTGTTTTGAAGACGACCCCGCCAACTGCGAAAAGTTCGGAAGGATGTATATCCTTGTGGGTCACGGAACAGACATAGATTTTGGAGGGGGCGAGATTGAATGCCCTGAAGGTTGGCGTTTGCCAAGCAGCGAGGATTTGACTAAACTTTTAAAGCACGTGGATCCCAGCCACAAAGAAGGCAGCGAACTTACAGGTTTGGGCAATAACTCTGCCGGACCAAAGCTAAAGGCAAAAAGCGGATGGCCCCCTGATTATGAAGGAAAAGACGGCAATGGCACAGACGACTACGGCTTCAACGCTTTGCCGGGCGGCTACTGCGGCACGGGGTGCGGTGTTTACGAAAAAACTGGAGAACCTACCTTTTCAATACTTTACCCGCCTGTGGCGGGCAGCGCGGCTACTCCTAGCAAACGTGCCCTAACATCCAGTTTTTGGTGGACAACCTCAAAAGGACAACCCGTGCCGCTGGCTATCACTTGGCGAATATCATCTGGCGTTGTGGTGGACGATGCTTTTCAGAGCTACAATAACAGCCGCTTTTATGTACGTTGCTTAAAGGAGGCACCATGATAAAAAAACTACTTGCCACTGTTGCTTTAACGTTGTTTGCGTGTGCCGAACAGGATGAATCATCTGTTTGCAGCGATATTGGCATAGAAGGCAATTCCATTTTGTTCAGCTTCACCAGCGATTATGCAACAGGCGAGCTTCGCTGGATGTCCCCAGATTCCACAACATATTTGCCTGGTGCTTTGAGTTTTGGGCAAGACACTTATGTATCTGCCGTGGGCGATGACCTTTTTGTTTTGAGTAGATATCCGGGTATTTTGAGTTGCGTTAAAGCGAGAAAAATCTGCAATAGAAAAGCGATAAAGCAAGTGAAACTTGATGACGAGAACCCTTATGAAGTGGTTGTTATAGGCGACAAAGGCTATATGGTGCTATGGGACACGCATTATATACAGGTTTTTGACCCTGGCTCATGCACCCCAACCGATAAAATACCCCTGCCGAACTTGCCACCTCTGCAAGAAGGGAATACTGCCATTGCTTCTAGAAATCCAGCTTCAATCAAGGCAAGCGGCGATACCTTGCTAATCACTATGCAAAGGCTGGAATGGGACGTTCTCGGCATGAGTCCAAAAACACCCAGCGGGCTTTTGGTTCGCATAAATGCAACTACTAAAACTATCATAGACACAATATCACTTAAACTCTACAACCCCAGCATCTTTGGTTCCACTGCATTGAGCAAGGGAAAACTTTATATTCCCCAAAACGGGCTTTGGGACCCTGGCATGAATCTTCTTAGAGATGAAAACGGGCTTATATGGGGTGCCGGGCTTGAAGTTGTGGATTTGGCAACTGGAACAACTGAGGTTCTTGTTAAGGGTTCAGAACTCGGCGGTGCTGTTCAAACCATTGCGCTGGATGAGGAAGAGCAAATTTTGTATATGCTAGTTTACAAGGAATGGAGAGATGCACCTATTATACCCTTTGATTTGGTTGCCAAAAAAATAGGCGAGCCACTCCCGAATGTGATAGATGGCTTTGGTGGTTTGAAATGGGACGAAGTGGCAAGAAAACTTTTCATAGGGGAAAGGGATTTGAATGAATTCGGTCTTAAAGTATATGACCCCGCAACTAAAACAACCACTCCAATTCGCGATGATGAAAAATACCCCCTGCCGCCTTATTCGCAGGCTATAGTTAGGTGGTAATTACTATATTCCGAGGTAGAACCATAATGAATGCTATAATCCCGCTGCTCCTTTTCTGCTTCCTTGCAGCCATTGCAGAAGAAATGGTTTCCGTTTTGCCAGAAAGCATAGTTCAACGCGGTGAAACGGAAAGCAATGAAAGAATGCTTGAAATAAAAAGCTCCGACTGGGAAGGCAAAAATCTATCCCTTGCCGATGTGCTTGCTACGTACGCAGGCATTCAAACAAGGCAGCTTGGCGGAATGGGCAGCTTTCAAAGCATATCCATAAGGGGAATGCCTGGCAAGCAAATTGCCTTGGCAATAGATGGCGTGGTTTTGCAAAGTTTTGGAGCGGCAGACTTGGGCAGCATAGATTTGAACCAGTATGAAAAGGTGGAAGTGTACAAGGGTTTTATACCTGCGAAATTTGCCGCCAACGGAATGGGTGGGCTTATAAACCTCGTTTCAAAAGATGCCGCTGCAAAGGGCGGCAAATTCTACGCATCTTATGGAAGCTACAACAGCAGAATTCTCTCAATGCAGGCAAGCTCGCCACTAACAGATTCCATATTTTGGACAAGCAACATAAACTACCGCGCCTCAGACAACGATTTTCCCTACCTCAACCGCAACGGCACGCAATACAACACAGAAGACGACTTTTGGACTAAACGGGAAAACGCCGAGTACTCGCAAATATCGGGAAACCATTCTTGGACATTTGTGCAAAAGAGGAATATTGTTTTGAGAGCCGAGCACCACAGCGAAGCGGGCGGAATTTCTGGGCGTGAATATCAGGTTATAAAAACGGCGCGTTCTGCAAACGATGCAATTCTTGCAAGTTTGGAAATTGAGCCCAAAGATAAAAAATTAGATTTTGGATTTCAAGGTTTTTCTGGCATTGAAAAAAGCATGAGCATCTGGCACGAGCCTATTGATAAAATGGGCTACGCGCAGGAGGAGCGCACGCAAAGCGGGCTTTTAGTGAAAAATGGGGGGGGGCAGGGTTCTTTTTATTTTGAAAATGATATTTTAGAAACAGAGTTTTATGCTTATCTGAGCTATCAATATTTGGAATCCAGAAATAACTCTGTGATACTTTCCAATTACGAACTTTCAAACACTGTTTTTCAAGCCTCATTCGCTGGGACTTTTGCTCCCGTTGATTTTTTCAATATAAGGGCAAATGCTGCTAGCAGGCACAGCAAGCAAAAATTGGAAAGCGGCAGAGTTCGTACTTTTTATATGGATGGCGAATTTAAGGAGCGTTCCAAAGATTTGTATTCCGGCAGGGCATCGGCGAATTTTGGAAAGGCAGATTCCAAGTGGAGCAGTTTTTTTGCGTTTGGGTATTACTTTAGAGACCCATCGGTTTTTGAGCTTTTCAGCACAGCTTTTGGAATTGTGTCTAATCCGAATTTAAAGCCTGAGCAGGGCGAACAGGCGGAGGCTGGCGTTGGCTACAAAGCAAAAAAAAGCAGACTTTCTGCCACGCTTTTTGCAAACAGCATAAGAGACCGCATAATTTATTACACTAGCGGTATGGTCACAAAGCCCATAAATGCGGAAGAGGGCAAGGTGTATGGAATTGAGACCGAGCTTGGGAGCGAACTTTTCAGTTGGCTGAAAGTGAGCGCAAACGCCACTTTCCAAAACCCAGAAAATCTGCCAAGCGAACCGGAGCAGCAATATTACAGCTCTATGCTTTTTGCGCTTCCTTTTTCCTTTGAATTAACTTTAGACGGCGAGGCTCACAGCGAACTTTACCGCGACAAGGCACAGAGAAAAGCCATTCCAGCAAAATCATTTTACCACGCTGGGCTTGGCTACAAGCCAACTCCAAACACAAAACTATTCTTTTACGCAAGAAATTTGAACGGCGGCGAATACCAAAACATTTACGATGCCTATCCCACGCCAGGCAGGGTGTTCAGTTTAAGTTATTCGCATAGTTTTTAGGAATTTTTAAAGCCATTTTTTAACAAACTTGCGGTATTTAATGAAAAATACACATTTTTGCAAACACTTGTTTGCAAAAATACGATTTTTTGGCCTTTTTTCCGTTTTTTTACGTCTAATAGGTAACGGACAAAAATGGAGGTTCAAAATGACCGAAGTCAAAACAAATCGCAAATACAAATCCAGTGTTTTCACGCTACTATTTGGTGAGAAAAACAATCTGCTGGAGTTGTACAACGCAATAGAGAACACCAACTACGGCAGCGATACCGATGTTTGGATAACCACGCTTGAAGATGCCTTGTTTATGGAACAAATAAACGACATCTCTTTTGTTATAGAAGGCAAGTTTGTGGTTATGATTGAGCACCAATCTTCAATGAATCCAAATATGCCGCTGAGGATGCTTATTTATATTTCAAGAGTTTACGAGAAGATAGTTAGCGAAGATAATCTCTACGGCACGAAAAAGATAACTATTCCGAATCCAGAATTCATAGTGCTTTACAACGGAGACGAAGAATGTCCAGATAAGCAGGTTATGAAGCTTTCAGATATGTTCAGCGAGCCTCTGCCTGAAAGTCTTGCCAATCTTGAGCTTGTAGTAAATGTTTATAACATAAATAAGGGCAGGAACGAAGTATTTGCGAAACGTAGCGAAAAGCTGAAAGGTTACGAGATTTTTGTATCTTTAGTTAAGGAATATGCTAAGTCAATGGATAAGGGTAATGCTATAAAGCAAGCCATTGGTGATTGCATACGCCAAGATGTGCTTAGGGATTTTTTGAAGGAACATGGATCGGAGGTACATAATATGTTGTTGAGCGGATGGAATTTGGATGATGCCAAGAGAGTTTGGCAGAGAGAGGCACGCGAGGATAGAGACGAGGAAATTCTAGACCTCATAAAAAAAGGTTATACTTCAACCGACATTGAGAAACATCTTCTCAAACAAACCCGCCCAGTAACTGCATAGCGAAAAACTAACTCGGAAGTAGAAAATTTACTCCCCCGCCCTTTGCCTCAAAATTCCCAAAACTTGTTCCAAAGTGAGTTCGGCGGTTTTTTCTGTGTAAAGCGCGCTTATCAAGTTGGAGTGGGCTGTTTGCATATTGTTGTCTGCGGTTAGCAAATCTGTGATGGGGGCTACCTGTTCTTTGTATTCAAGCTCTTTCATCAGGTAGTTTTCTTCTGCTAGCTTTACGTTTTCTTTGTTGCGTTCCACAAGGTTTTGGGCGTTGAACAAGGTTGATTTTGCGCTTTCGTAAGCTGCCTGCAAAGCTATCTTCTGTTTTTCCTTGTCTATTTCAAGTTTTCTTTTTTCAATACGGGCATAGACACGCTCCGCATTGTTAGACATTCCGTCAAAAATCGGAATGCTTACGTTTATTCCAACTGTACCATTATCCGCAAATTTGTCTTTAGGTTTGCTGAGAAAATCAAATTTATCCCTTGAAGCCTGCGTTCCGTAGCTTGCAAATGCCACAACATTGGGGTATATTTTTTCTTTGGTCAAATCAATTTGCATTTCTTGCAACCTAACCATCTGATCCATTCTTTTCAAGGCGATGGAACTTTGCAAAGGGTCTCCGCTTTCGCCTCCGGCAGCTCTCAAATCCACGCTAAGGCGGTCGGTCAGGGAAATGTCTTCTCCTATTGGGCGACCCATAATTTGCAAAAGGGCATCTTTTTGGGTTTGAATTTGAACTTTGAGATTATCTATTTGTGTACCCAGTGCCACCAAGTTAATATCCATTGTGTTCAAATCGCCTTTTTTGGCTATGCCGTGCGCAACCATAGCGGCTATTGCCTCGCGGGTTTTGCCTAAATTATCCTTGGATTTTTGCATAACATCTAAATTTTCTTCCATATAAACAATGCTCCAATACTGCATTGATATTCCGTAAATTATGCCCTCTTTAATTTCCTGCTTAACAAGCGCATCTATCTCCTTGCCTTTTTTTGCCATCGCAATGCCCGTCAATGCCTGCGGAACATATAAAAATTGCTGTAATTTTAAATCGGCAGATACATTCCAGTTTATTGGAAATTCCATAAAAGCGTTATTTGGGTCAAATGGAATTGCTGCTGGTGTTCCTGCAGTAGCAAGAGACCTTATCCAAGCTGGATAGTTAGGCACTTTAGTTGGTTCGTTTGCCCAAAGGCGGGTCACCGTGCCGCTTGCTGTTAATTGCGGTAAATATCTGCGAAAAGCCGCATCAACTTGGGCATCAAAGCCATCGGAACCGAGTTCGGATTTTTGAATATCCAAATTTCCCTTTAAACCTTCGCTCAAAGCCTGTTTTAAGCCGAGAGGGTTGCCCGCAAAGGCAAAACCAACTGCGCAAAAAGCAAGCAAGCATAAAATCTTATTCATAGAAACAAAAATAAATAAATAAAAGCGTTTTTTGCCCTGTTTTTATTGTATTAAAGGATTAAAAGGGTTTTTTAGGGGATAAAGGGTATTGGCAGGGCGGTTCCTTTGTAGGGAACTCCCGAAATTTTCTCTATTGTTTTGGCATTGTCCGCAATTATTTCTTCGGTCAGTTCGTCAACAAAACTCGCTGGGGAAAACACAAAACCCATAATTTCAATCTTTTTTGATTTTAAATAGTCTATGGAGAGCAAGGTGTGGTTTATGGTGCCAAGACCAGGAGAAGCCACTAGCAAAACTTTAAAATTAGATAACTTTGCCAAATCTGCCATATCAAAATTTTCTGCTATTGGAACCCTTATGCCCCCAGCAGCTTCCATAACTATAAAATCGTATTGCTTTTTTGCAGATGCCAAAAATTTTCTTATAACATTTTTTTCAAATTTAACATTTTCCTTGGCAAAGGCAAAATGCGGAGAGCTTGGGGTTTTGAGGTTATAGGAGCAATGTATGTCTTTCCCTTTTGTTTTGGTCACTTTTTTTATGAAGTCCATATCTGTTGGCCGCCCGCATTGAATGGGCTTGTAATACAAAACTTTCTTTTTTCTCGTCAGTTTAAAATAATCCAACAAAAAGGCAGATACACAGGTTTTTCCAACACCTGTTCCAGTGCCTGCAATAAAAATTCCTCCTTTAGCCATATCTATTTCACATACTCCTTAATTGCATCTCTCAGCGAGGTAAAAATTCTGTTAAGCTCCTCTTCGTCTTCTTCTAAAAGCGTTATGCGAAAACCCATAAGCTCAGAGCAAAAACTGCTTATGGGAACAACGCAAATTCCTGTTGCGCCCAAAAGGTAATAAACAAAGCGGTAATCAAGGCTCACGCCATTGCACCATTCCTCTACTTTTGCCTTTATTTTTGGGTTTTCTATGGGCAAAGATTGCTTGTCGTTCAAAACGCCGTCTTTGAAAATTATGGAGTTGTAGAATGCGCCGTAGGTAGGGTTAAATGTCAGTTCCGGCACTTCGCTCAAAATTTTGTTTATGAGTGCGCTTCGCTTTCCAATTCGCTCATTCAAATTTTTGCGATGCTCTTCGTAGCGGCTGTCGCCAAGAATCAAGGGCAAGGCGAGCTGCGGAAGCGTGGTTGAGCAAACTTCCGTCATTTTTGCGTTGTCCAAGGCGTTGCAAAAAGCGAGAAATTCGGGGTCTTTGTGTTTATTGTAAAATTCCATCCAGCCGCAGCGCGAGCCAGGCCAGGGAACCTCTTTGGAAAGACCCTTCATAGCTATGCCTGGGACATCTTCTATATATTCCGCAAGGGCATAAGAACGCGACCCGTTATATATAATTTTTGTGTAAATCTCATCTGCCACAACAAATACCTTGTACTTTCTCGCAATTTGAATCATCTTTTTAAGATGTTCAAGAGGGTACACCATACCCGTTGGATTATCGGGGTTTATTATGAGAATGCCCACTATATTCGGGTTGTATTTCACCTTGTTTTCAAGTTCTTCCAAGTCTGGATACCAATGGTTGCTGGGGTCTAACCTGTAGGTTATGGGTTCTGCGTTGGCGTGAGCGGCTTCTGCGGAGCTGTGTGTGCTATATGCCGGAGATGGGCCAATTACCCTGCTTGTGATGTCTAGCAAATGGTAGGTTGTGGAAATGCCGTCTCCCATTCCGTTGAAAAACAGAATATCGTCTGGGGTTATTTGAGGCCCGCCCAAGGCATTGGTTTTTTCGCACAAAAATTCTCTGGTTTTAAGTATTCCTTTAGAAGGACAATAGCCATAAGAGGCGTTTTGCCGCACTAGGTTTGCCATAATATCTTTTATCCATTCTGGCAGTTGGCATTTCTTTTCTATTGGGTCGCCTATGTTTTCCCAATGAATTGGCAAACCGAGGGCTTTAAGCTGATTCGCCTTTTTAACAATCTCGCGAATTTCATACTTAAATTCCTTTGACCCTTCGGAAAGTAATTTTTTGCGCATAAGTGAAATTTAGAAAATTTCTATATTTCAAAACGTGAAACATCTCCTCGCCTCTCTTTTAGACAGCTACTCAAAATTGGGAAATTCCATTCCAGTTAACCCGCGCTCTTTGCCAAACAAAGATGAGGTTGTTGAACTTGTGAACAAACTCCACTGCCTGCTATTCCCAGGATACTTTGGCGAGCACAAAACAGACATACTCTTAAAGAAAGCTCACCACCTATTGAACAAGCAGTTGGAGCTGCTCCGTTGCAAAAAAGAGCTTGGGGTTGAATTTTTGAACAAACTCCCAAAGATAAGAACAAGCCTCGCGACAGATGTGGAAGCCGCCTCTGAAGGAGACCCTGCCGCCTCAGATAAACAGGAGATAATAATTTCTTATCCGGGGATTTACGCAATTTCCATTTACAGGCTGGCTCACGAGCTTGAGCTGCTAAAAATCCCAAAACTGCCCCGAATAATGACCGAACACGCTCATTCCATAACCGGAATAGACATTCACCCAGGGGCGCAAATAGGCGATTACTTTTTTATAGACCACGGAACAGGCATTGTTATAGGCGAAACAACGGTTATAGGCCAGCACGTGAAAGTTTACCAAGGGGTAACGCTCGGCGCGCTTTCAACAAAGGGCGGCAACTCATTGAAGGGGCAAAAACGCCACCCAACGGTAGAAGACAACGTCACAATATATTCCGGTGCTTCCATATTTGGCGGGGGCACAGTGATAGGCAAAGATTCCGTGCTTGGCAGCAATGTGTTTGTGACAAGCTCGGTTCCGCCCGGCTCAAAACTCAGCATTCACACGTCAAAATCGGCGGCTGCCGGTGCTATGCTTTGAAAATTCCCATAATTTTATTTTTTTCATCGTATTCCCTTAGCGTATCTAAATGCTGCCTTGAATACTCCAGCAAAGCAGGCGCAACCATTTCCAGCGCAAATTTTTTTGCCTCTTGCAATCTCTCTTTTTTATTCAGCTCAGGGCAGCTATGTTCCAAAACAAAAAGCAGTTCCTTGCCTCGCTTAGAAACGCTAAAGGGCCAAGCTGCGCATTCAAGGGGTTTATTCTTCCTAAGTTTACATCCCATATTTTCGCAGTGATGCACACAGGCAAATAAGTCGTTTTTTTGCTCTTTTACCTCTATCCCTTTTGGAACATAAACAAGAGACTCTTTTTTGAATGTGCAACAAATTTTGCATTTCGCGCAGGTTTCGTGTTTTAATATAGATACCACGCTCGCAAATTAGTAAATTTCTAAATTGCAACCGATGTTTTTTAGAATTATATTATTTGCTATTACTGGCCTTATGCTCTCTTCTTGCTATAGGTTCACCGCCACAACCTTGCCCGCGCATATAAAAACAGTGCGCATAGCAGATGTGGATTACCGCAGCTTTGATCCGGTTCTCGGCAACAGGCTCAAAGACGGCATAACAGAGCTTTTCAGAATAAATGCCCCAGCCATTAGAATAGTAAACGATAATGCAGATTCAGACTTTTCCCTAATACTCACGAGCTACAGCAACAGACCTGAGTCCCAAAGCTCAAACGCAGAAGTTGAGACCTATAGGGTAACAATGGAAGTATCAGTTATCTTTTACGATAATGTTCGCAAAAAAGCAATTTACGAAAACAAGAAAGTTCAGGCAATAGGCTCTTACTATGTGCAAAAAAATGAATCAGAAGCCATTCACGGCCAGGAACGCGCAATAAAAAGCCTTCAAGACATAATAATTGCAAACGCTCTGGCTAAGTGGTGATTAATCTTCGTCTTCATCCCCACCTTTCTTTGCTTGTTTAGCCTCTATTTTTTTGGTGTGTGTTCTCTTCGCCGCATCTATATGCAGAATCACTGTTTTTTCGCCTTCTACTTTTACCAACACCTCATAAACTTTTCTGCCTGGGCAGCTTGCACCAATTTGATGGTCGCCAGCATCCACGCTATTGAGCGTTAAGGGGCCACCGATTGTGCGATCTGCATATTCGCCATCCAGCAAAATTTGGCATGAGCCTGGATTTGTGGTTATTTTAATTGTGCCGTGCGGCATAATGGTTGTGCCTTCATATTTATTTTCTTTATTTGGCCACACGTTAAAACGAACATTTATCAGTTCCTTTCCTTGGTCTATGACTATCAGCTTTAATGGGCCTGTACGGAATGAGCGCTTGATTATGGGGCTTTTTCCGAGTGAGTCTCCGTCCAAAAACACAAAGCTGCCAGGAGGGTCTGTGATGATAGTAACGGTACCTGTTTTGCCTCTTGGCGCAAATTCCTCGTCATCAGCGGCAAAAACACTAACAGAGAAAAGCAGCATTAATGCTGCAGGCAAGGCTAAGCGAAAAATATTCATAAACTCTCCAAGGTTAAGGTCTAAGTTAAATATAGAAAATACGCATTACATTGCTTCCAATTTCGGTCTTTATAGCCATAGACCATAAATTATCCTAATTTTTCTAGATTATATTTTATGAAATACGAAGCTGAAAAATCGTTTGTAGATGAGTTGGATTTGGATTCCGAGCCAATGTCTTTAGAAGAAATGAATAGGTATATGGACGAATACGCTACCGAAGAAGACTGGGACGAAGATTTTTTGAACGAAGAATGGGACGACTTCGACAAGATAGACCGCAAGGTTGAGGAATTCTCTGCTCGCATTGCGGAGTTGGAAGAGGAATTGGAGCGAGTGAAAAAGCAAACGTTTTCCTTAGCCGACTCAGGAGGCTTGTCCAGCGAGTTAGAAGTATTGGAATACAAAATATATGTGCTTGATGAGCAAAGGGATATTTTGCTTGGGCATAAAGAGATTTTGGAAGGCAAGGGGATACCTAATGATGAGGTTTTTGCCAGAATAGATAGGAAGCTAGATGCTATGATACTGGAAGAATCTAGATGATTGTAATATGGTCTCCAACTGCAGCTGCTGAATTTGATGAATGCATAAATTATATTGCAGAAAAATCTTCGGCTAGTACTGCTAAAAGATGGAAAAACAAAGTTATTAAAAGTATTAAAACTTTGGAGACCTTTCCAAAAGCTGGCAGGAAAATAGGTAAATATCGCAGATGGCAGGCTCATAAAAATTATTATGTTATTTATGAACCTCGTGATGGATTTGTTGATATAATTCATTTCCGCCATTCCAAACGAAAGCCATTGAAATACAAGGCTAAGTAAAGCGTTCAATTCTCCCATCCAAACATTCTAATTTATTTTAATTTCTTTTCTACCTCATCAAGTATTTTTTTTGCGTTTATTTGAATAATAAATTCATTGGGTTGATTAAAAAGTATTGGTGCTTTTCCTTTCATTATGTCAAGTTCTATTTTATCGGATAAATTAGGCGAAGTTGTGATTATTTCTACATTTTTTGCGTTACATTCGTTATCGCAATGAACTTTGATAAGGGTATCGCCTACCCATCTTTTGAGTGGTTTTTCGTTTGAGCAAAAATCAAATCCGTGTTCTGGACTACAAAGTTTAACTGCGCATTCGGATTTGATGATTTCCATTAATTCGTTGTTTATGCCTCCAAACCTTTCTCCTGGAAATTTTCTTTTAATACACCCTTCTATGTATTGTTGCAATTCTTCCAACGGAGCTCCATTTCTTGATATTTTAATTGCATTTGGCAATACTTCTATACGGAACTCAACGCATTGCTTGTTTTTATCTTTCAAAAAAATACTACTAGTCATAATAATGCTATCTGCCATAAGATTATTTATACTCCATACTCAAAATATAGTAAAGAAATAGCAAAAAAACACTAAAAACCTTGCCAGATGGCGAAAAAAAATATATCTTTAAAAAGAAGGATAATGAAAATGTCTGTAATTCATATACAATTTCCAATCGGAGAAGGCGGATTGCATTTTGGTGTAATCGGTGACAAGGCATACATCTATGATTGTGGGCACTGCGGAACTTATGTAGCAGAGCATCAAATATATCTAAAGTATTTTTGCATTATAGAGCATCTTTTGGGGAAAAAAGATATAAAAGAGTTAAATATTTATATCTCTCATATGCATATTGACCACTGTAATTTACTGCAAGGATTCTTAGATTCTATTAAGTTAATGCGAATAAAAATAATTATATGGATTCCGAATATCAATAATCCAGAAAAAATACATTTGCTTTTAACAAGCGACCTGAGTCGTGCTGTTTATGGCAATTCTTTTAGACTTATATCCGACCCAAAAAACTTTCTTAATGTCAATAATGATAACTTACTGTTACACGAAATTCCTCCCACACCAGAAAATCGTGACTCTGGAGATGTTGCTGATGGATTTTACAGAATTACTGGAATTGAAAAAAGTACATCTGACTGGGTTATAGATCCATTCGTTATTAAAGGAAAGATAAACCCAAACTTAGTGCAATATATAAATAATAAGTTTAATGACAATCTACGAATGCTGGAAGACTATGATAAATTCATAGAATTTCAGAAAGAATATAAAAAGGAAATGGAAGCATTAAAAGAAGATTACCATCATTCAATGCTGTGTTTATATGCAGGACAAGATATTAAAACTACTCCTATTTATACTAATCATTTCTTGCATCATTATTATTATCTTTCATTCAGAAACGAAATTTTATCTGGCTGGATGCATACTGGAGATGCTATTCTAAAAAAACGTCGTAATCCTGAATTTTACGAGCACTATAATAAATATGCTAATTATATTGGTTTTATGCAAATACCGCATCACGGCTCACAAGATAATCATAATGAAAATTTTGCGAAAGATATGTTTGGAGAAAATCTTAGCGAAAGAATATTTTACCTTACATGCTCTATATGTGGAGGGCGCGCTAAACCTAAAATTGATGACATTGATTCACATATAAAAATATGGCCAGTAGTTGAATTTTGCAATAGTTGTATTGTTGCCAGAGTAACTTAATTCAAAAGTAAGGTATTGGAAGAACATCCGCTTAATTGATTGGCAACCCGACCCGCCAGTCCCCAACGCTCGTACAGAAGAACTGCATAAGGTGTTAACATATTGGGCTAAAGGCAGGCTGGGTTGCATCCCTGCTTGCGCAGGGACACCAAGCAGCTTTGGCTAGGCACGGCAATGGAGTAATAAGGAAACCATTGTGTGCAGAATTAAAGCTGAACGGTCAAATTAAATGTATTCGTCATCATCAAAACTTTTATTTCTTCTCACAAGCAATTTCAGGTCAAAACCATTTTTACCATATTTTGAATTCTTTATTTTTTCTACAAATCCATTTTCTTCTAGGTAATCTATTGCATTATTAATATGTTCCTTGTCGTATTCTTTTAATTTTTTGCCAAAGAAATCCATTATATCAGGGTATTCCAGTAAACCACCCTTTCTAATTTTTTTCACTTTAAAAACCTTAAATAATTTATAGGCTATTACTGATGGACTAGAAGATTTTTCTTTAATTAGACCGCAATTTTCGTTTGTAATTTCAAGATTTCTGCCATCATAATTTTTCGTACTTTTATGCGCATTCAAGTGCAAAAGCTTCCGATTATCAAAATTAAGAAGTGAATATATGTCATGAAAGAATCTTTTGCTTTCTTCAGAACTATCTGGCTTGTTATGATTACTAACTATAATCCCTGCTTGAGCCTTGTATTTTTTATCTTTTGGTAATATTTTTGGGCCATGAATTTCCCTATATTTTTTTATAACACAATCTCTTATCTTATTGTCATATGATTTGCCAATACACAACAACTGATCAGTTTCAATCGTGTCAATAGAAATCACAAAAAAACCATAATAGTCATCCCAACAACTTTCCGTTGCATCAAATTCAATATCTCCATTAGCTTTAAAATTAATAGCTACTGGTTTGCTCCACTCAATTTTATGCTCTTCAATGGTCATTTTCAGTTCCTCCCAATGATAATTTCCCCTTTTTAAGCCACCCCCAAAGGGGGCAGCAAGTTTGATTTACTTCAAATAACCAAAGCTAGGCGTTAAAGAACCGCAATTGCCAGATGCTATCTCTACGGTACCATCACTCTTAAGAAGGTCTTGATCCTCAATTTTAATTTCTGTAACTTTCATATCAGAGGCAACATATTTTGCATACCATTTACCATCAACTTTACCTTCTGCTGGTGGCTCACAATCGTTGAGTTTCTGCACATTCGCTGCATAAAACTTTCCCTCTGTCACAGTACTACCCTCATCACTATACACAAAATTTGTTGTAGTTCCTTTTGTAGTGGATAGTTTACCTTCTTCGGCGGCTGCAGTCTTTTCAATTTTTCCTGGCGGTGTATAACCAATTTCAGCAAAACCTCCTGATTTTGGAACTTCCAAGGAATAAGCCTGTTGTAGTTTGCTCCAAGTGCCAGAGGCGGGGCCAACTTCGCTGGCTTTGGCTTTTGCGGTCATGCCGAACAGCTTTGGAATGGCAATTGCGGCGAGAATACCGATGATTACTATAACAACCATCAGCTCGATAAGGGTGAACCCTTTTTTGAATTTTTGAATAGACATAAAGTCCTCCATATTGAACGAGCCTACTCTTTTCCACGGTTTTCGGCATTCCCGCGTTGCGTTTTAAGGTTCCTTAAAACGCAACGTTTTTGCCCTTTTTTGCAAGCTGATTTTTTTGCAGAAAACGACACAATTTTGACAAAAAGGGGGGTAAAATGACGAAAATATGACAAAAGTGGCCTAAAAATGGTCACGGGGGTGAAAAATAATGTATATTAATAGTGTTGCGTTTTAAGGAAGGTTAAAACGCAATGGTTTTTGTATCTTATTCAAGTGGCTATCTATCAAATAAAAGAATTCCATAAATGGGCGAAAAAAAACAAAATCGCTAAGGAAAAGTTATTAGACGCGGTTAAAAGTATAGACGATGGTTCTGGTATTGTTGATTTAGGTGGTAATTTATATAAGGTTAGAATAGCGAAAAATAAAGGAAAAAGTGGCGGTTATAGAACTATAATTGTGCATAGAAAAGGTTTTAGAAGCTTATTTTTGCACGGTTTTGAAAAAAATGAAAAGGATAATATAAACAATGTTGAATTGGCATTTTTTAAGAATTACGCTACGGATTTTCTAAATTATTCCGAGGAAAGTATTAAAAAACTCTTAGAGAAGGGTGATATTTTTAAATTGGAGAATGAGCCATGACTAGAGCAATGAAGTCATTAGCATCTATTGTTAAAAGTTCGTTAAGAGCGGGCTTGAAAGTTTCTTTTACCGAAGAAGAATTAAAGGTTATGGGAATTAAAGTTCCTAAGTCAAAGCTGCACCTTATTAAGCAGCCACAAGCAGCTTTCAAGGTTTGCACTTTTAAGTTGCCAGTCCAAACTATAGATTTGCTTAAAAAGAAGGCTATAGCAGTCCATAAGCCTTATAATGCTTTTGTTGGCGAGTTGCTTGCCACAGCGGTTAGGTGAATAATTCGGCTTTTTCTATATTTATATTATGCCTGAATTGAGTCGTTTTTTTAGCATTATAGTCAAAATGTTGTATGATGATACAAAACAACACAACAAACCTCACGTTCACGTATATTACAACGAATATGAAGCTACTGTAGCTATAGACGGAGAATTTCTTGGGGGAGATATACCAGTGAAGCAAAAAAAATTGTTATTGGCTTGGCTCGCTATTCACGAAGAAGAGTTGTATGCAGCTTGGAATAAAGCTGTGCAGAAAATTCCATTTGACAAAATAGAGCCTTTGAGGTAATTATGAATAAAATTGTGTCAATATATAATATAAGTGATTACAAATTGAAAGCCGAATTCATAAATGGTGAAATAAAGATTTATGATTTTTCTTCGCAATTAGATTTCCCTGCTTTCAAGCCTTTAAAAGACAGAAAAGTATTTTCAGAAGTATCGCTTGACAGGGGAATTCCAGTGTGGTTAGACGGCGAAATAGATATTGCTCCAGAAGTTTTATATTATGATGGAGTTCCTGAATAAACCCAAGCGAATTTATCACTATATGCTCTCTTCCGAAATATCAAAACGGCGCACATTTGCCATAGTTTCACATCCTGATGCTGGAAAAACCACGCTTACGGAGAAATTTTTGTGGTACGGCAAGGTTATACGCGAAGCGGGGCACGTTAGGGCTAAGGCGAACAAGAGCTACACGGTTAGCGACTGGATGAAAATTGAGCAGCAAAGGGGAATCTCGGTTAGCTCCTCAGTTTTGAACTTTCCCTTTGAAGGCTGTTATTTCAATTTGGTGGACACCCCAGGCCATCAAGACTTTTGCGAAGACACCTACCGCGCACTGACCGCTGTGGATGCCGCTTTGGTTTTGATAGATTCCGTGAATGGCGTGGAAAGGCAAACCATAAAACTCATGGAAGTGTGCAGAATGCGCCACACGCCTATAGTCACATTCATAAACAAAATGGATTTAGATGGCCGCGATGTTTTGGAGCTTTTAGACGAAATTGAAAAAATTTTGCAAATCCAAGCCTGCCCCTTTACCCTACCCATAGGTTACGGAAAACTATTCAAAGGCATATATTCCATAGCAGACAACACCTTTCACACATTCAACAAAGAAGAAGGCAAACAGGAAATTCTGCAAATGAAAAACGCAGACGACCCCAAACTCACAGAGCTGTGCGGCGAGGAATACATAAAAGAATTTAAAAATCGCTACGATATGGTGACGCAGGCAATGGAGCCTTTTAACAAAGAAGAATATTTAGCCGGCAAGCAATGCCCCGTATTTTTTGGAAGCGCGGTAAATAACTTTGGCGTTAGGCAGCTTTTAAACACATTCGCAGACATTGCCCCACCGCCAACTCCCAGAGAATCCGATGTTCGTGTGGTTATGCCCACAGAAGATAAATTCAGTGCATTTGTATTTAAAATTCAGGCAAATATGGATCCACGTCACAGAGACCGCACAGCATTTTTGCGTATATGCTCAGGTTCTTTTGAAAGAGGAAACAAGGTGTGGCATTGCCGCACGGGTCGCGAAATTCGCCTTGCCGCTCCAACAAGTTTCTTAGCCCAAGACAAAGAAGTTATAGACAAAGCCTATGCCGGCGACATTGTAGGCATAAACGACCCAGGCATTTTCAACATTGGCGATACTTTAACAGAAGGCGAAAAATTTCAATTCTCTGGCATACCGGATTTTGCCCCAGAATTTTTTGCAAGAGTAACCCTTATGAACCCTTTGAAAAGCAAGCAAATGTCCAAAGGCCTTTTGCAACTTTCCGAAGAAGGCGCAACCCAGCTTTACACATCTTTAACCTCTGCACTCCCCATTATAGGCGTTGTTGGCGAATTGCAATTTGATGTTTTGCAACACCGTTTGGAAAACGAATACGGCGCAGAAGTCCAGTTGGACAAAATCCCATCATTCGGTGCTAGGTGGATTTATGGCGAGCAAAAAAAACAAGAGGAATTTTCAAAAGAGTACAGAGGCGATTGCATGCACGATAAAAAGGGAAATTTGGTCTGTCTGTTCCCAAATGAATATCGGTTGAATTTAGCGGTTAAGAATTATCCTGAGTTGGAATTTAAAGCGGTGAGCGGGTGAAATATTGCTTTGAATAATGTGTTCCATCCACACATTATTCCTTTGAAAAATGTGTATATTATGCTATATGGAAAGAATTTTAATAAATGACCTGCTTAAATGGCAGCGAGACAAAGATAAGAAGCCTTTGGTGCTGAATGGTGCTAGGCAGGTAGGCAAAACTTGGCTATTGAAAGAATTCGGAAAAAAATATTATGAAAACTTTGTTTATATAAGCATGGATTTGGCAGAGCCAGAGGTGAAGCAATTTTTTGAGGAATATACCAGCGTGCTAGGCTTGCTGCAATCACTTGAATTATTTTTTCACACGAAAATAAAACCCCAAAAAACCCTACTCATATTTGACGAAATCCAAGAGGTACCAAAAGCCTTAACTTCCTTAAAATATTTTTGTGAAAACGCACCCGAATATCATATAGCTGTTTCTGGAAGTTTGCTTGGGCTTTTTTTGCATAGCGGAACATCTTTTCCTGTTGGCAAGGTTGATTTTTTAACCCTTGAGCCAATGAGCTTTGAAGAATTTTTAATTGCGAGCGGTGAGCAAAAATTGTTAAAAACCATAAAAGAAAAAAATGAGGTTATTTTAGATTCTGTGCTAAAGGAACATTTGAATTATTACCTTTTTGTGGGTGGTATGCCAGAAGTTGTTGCAAACTGGCTAAAAGAAAAAAATGTTGATACCATTGACAAAATTCAAAATGCAATTTTAACAGCCTATATAAATGATTTCAGCAAGCACGCAGACCCTGCAACAAGTACTCGCATAAGGCAGGTTTTTGAAAGTTTGCCTAGGCAGTTTGCAAAGCGAAACGATAAATTTGTTTATGGATTGGTAAAAAGCGGAGCTAGAGCAAGAGAGTATGAATTAGCTATTCAATGGCTTGTCGATGGTGGAATTGTCCGTAAGGTTAATAGGGTAGAAAGGGGCGATAAACTGCCCTTGAAGGCTTATAAAGACCAAAACGCATATAAACTTTATTTTGTGGATATTGGTCTGTTCCGCAGATTGGCTGGAATTTCAAGCACAATGGTAATGAAAAACAACGCTATTTTCAACGAATTCAATGGTCTGATTGCGGAACAATTTGTTTTGCAGCAAATAAACAGCACGGATATTTTTTATTGGACGGGCACTACTAGTGAAGTTGATTTTGTGTTGCAGATGGAAGACGATATTATTCCCATTGAAGTGAAAAGTGGTGAAAATGTCAAGGCAAAGAGCCTAAGGATTTACAGAGAGCTTTATAATCCTAAAATAAGCATAAGGTTTTCTTTAAAGAAAACAGAATTTAACAATGGTCTGCTGAACATTCCGCTTTATGCAATATTTATTTGGAAATGTCTAAAGTAATGATTAACTCCGTGCATTTACTAAATTTCCAAAAGTATGGAAAAAGCCATTCTAATAGGAATAGCCACGCAGCGCGTAAAACCAGCGCAGGCACAGGAACACTTGCAAGAGTTGCAGCGTTTGGCAGAAACGGCTGGGGCAAGCGTTGCAGAGATTTTCCTTCAAAGGGTTCAGGCTATTAATCCAGCTACGCTCATAGGCGAGGGCAAAATAGAAGAGGTGCGTTTAGCCGTTGAAAAGCACGATGCCACTTTGGTTGTTTTTGACGAGGATTTGAGCGGCTCGCAGGTGCGCAATTTGGAAAAACGTTTGCCGGAAATTAAAGTGCTGGATAGAACAGGGCTTATACTCGATATTTTTGCACATCACGCCAAAACTTCGGAAAGCCGCCTTATGGTGGAAGTGGCGCAAATGCAGTATTTGATGCCTCGCCTAACCCGTGCTTGGGTTCACCTTTCAAGGCAGGTGGGCACGGGCGGTGCAAGCCCCGGAATAGGTATGCGTGGACCCGGCGAAACTCAGCTGGAAGTTGATAGGCGTTTGGTGCGCAAACGTATTCAAGAACTCAAAGCCAAATTGAAAAAAATAGAGCGCGACAGGGAAAACCAAGAAAGGCGAAGGGAAAATACATTCCACGTTGGCTTGGTCGGCTATACAAATGCTGGAAAAAGCACCCTCGCAAACCGCCTCACAGGTGCAAACGTATATGTGGAAGACAAACTCTTTGCAACCTTGGACAGCACAACCCGCAAATTTCATTTAGCAGACGGGCAAGACATCATATTAAGCGATACAGTCGGCTTTATTCGCAAATTGCCGCATCATTTGGTAGAGACATTCAAAAGTACCCTTGGCGTTGCCGCTAATGCGGACTGCATTCTTGAAGTTATAGATTCCGCTGCTACCGATTACAAAGAGCATATTGAGGTAAGCAAAAAAATTCTAGACGAACTGGTTGACCCTTCCATTCCCCGTTTTTGCGTGTTCAATAAAACCGATGCTGCAAGCGATGAACGCAAAGAAGAAATTGCTACAGATTACCCCGATGCAATTTTAATCAGTGCGTTGGAAAACACCGGTATGGAAATGCTAAAAAAACGTTTGATGAAAGAACTCGCTAAATGGACATTCCTCCGCACGCAAAAAATTGCCGAAGAACAAATAGCGGCAATAGAGTGGCAACCGTAATGCGTTGCAGATTTACTTGCGAATACAACGGCTTTGCATTTTCTGGCTGGCAAGAGCAGCTTAAACAGGGAGTTATACGCGAAAAAACTGTGCAGAGCGAGTTGGAAAGGGCTTTTTCCATAGCTCTTAGGCAAAAAATAAACATAGTGGGGGCGGGCAGAACAGATGCCAGAGTTCATGCAAGGGGGCAGGTTGCGCATTTTGACTGCGAGGAGCAGGATTTGAACTTTCAAGTTTTGGAAAAATCGGTAAATGCCCTGAGCGATAAAAATGTGTGCATAAGGAATTTAGAATTATGCCCCTCGGATTTTCACGCCCGCTACAGCGCAAAAGAGAGGTATTATATATACACGCTTTGCACAGAGCCTGTGGTTTTGGGTGGGGAATATGTTTGGGAATGTGGCTACAAGCTAAATGCGGAACTTATGGCGGAGGAGGCAAAATGTTTTTTGGGTTCGCACGATTTTAAGGCTTTTTCGGTGGCGAGGAAAGACGGCAAAAGCACTGTTTGCAATATTACGGAATTTCGTTTGGAGAAAAATGGGAATCTGATTTGCTGGCATATTTGCGGCAACCGTTTTTTGCATAAACAAGTGCGCTCAATGATGGGTATTCTTTTTGATATTGGCAGGGGTCGCTATGAACCCCGCTCTGTGGATAAAATTTTCAGCGGGGAATTCAAAGGGGAGAGGACTTGGGCACCTCCGCAGGGGCTAGTTTTGGAAGCGGTTAGGTATTAGCATTTTCTACATTAAGGCTATGGGCATCACAAATATAGCACCTAAAATTTTAGACCCTTTGCCGTGCGGCAAATACGTTGTGAACATAATGGACTGGGTTATAAATTGGGCAAAGGCAAACTCTTTGTGGCCCCTAACCTACGGCACAAGTTGCTGCGCCATAGAGATGATGAGCAGTTCAATGGCACGTTACGACATAGCGCGTTTTGGGAGCGAGGTGTTCAGGGCAAGCCCAAGGCAAGCAGATTTATTCATCATAGCCGGAACAATAACCAAAAAAATGGCACCCGCGATGGTCACCCTGTGGGAGCAAATTCCGGGTCCAAAATATGCAATAGCGATGGGAGCTTGCACCATAAGCGGCGGCCCCTTTGTTTACAACAATTACAGCGTGGTCAGAGGCGCAGACCAACTAATTCCAGTAGATGTATTTATCCCAGGCTGCCCGCCAAGACCAGAGGCTTTGTTTCAGGGAATTTTGAAATTGAGGGAAAAAATCCGCTCAACAGAATCCAGCAGAAACCCTTGGAAAGAGGGCAAAATAAGGGAAAAAGACGATGGCGACCGCTGGACAGAGGCAGCACACGCTTGGGAGGAACTTGAAAAAATAAAAGACGAGGAGATGAAAGCGGCAAGAGAGGAATTCAAGGAAAAAAATCCCGACTATAAATCCACATTCAAACCCAAACCTCTCCCAAAAGAGGATTTGCCACTGGTGGGGAGAGTACCAGAACCTCAAATCGGGCGTTCAAAAGAAAATATTTTAAAGAAAGTTCAAGAGAAATTCCCCTATATAACAGACGAAAAAGAGCTATCCGTTAAAAAAGAGGATTGGATTGAATTCGCAAAATTTTTGCAAAGCGAATTGAACTGCGATTATCTAATAGATATGGTGGCAGCAGACTGGACTGAGCATTTTGACGTTATTCTGCAAACCATGAGCCTGAACGAGGGGCACAAAATTTTTGCAAAATGCAGCCTGCCAAAGCCGGAAAACAAAGAGGAATTGCCCGCAATCCCAAGCCTCACCGAAATTTACCCCGCCGCTGAGTGGAAAGAGCGCGAAGTTTACGATATGTTTGGTATTTCCTTTGAAGGTCACCCCGATTTGCGCCGCATTTTCACAGAAGACAACTTTGAAGGCTGGCCCCTCCGCAAGGATTTTACAAACTTGGGCATGCTTGTCAAATGAACACCCAAAGCACCAAAGCCTTAGACCTAACTGACTATGCAAATGCCGTAGCCAGTTTGGAGAAATCCATTACGGCTTATTTAGCGGAAAAAGATGGTGAATACAAGGAGGTTTTGCGAGATTCGTCTATTCAAAGATTTGAATATGTTTTTGAATTTTCGCATAAAATTTTGCGGAGGTATTTGTCTTGGCACGTGCCAATGCCGCAGGTAAAAGTTTCTGAAATCTCCTTTGCAGAACTGGTTAGAATAGCAAATGAACACAGCCTTTTTACAGAGCCTTATGAAACTTGGAATAAATACCGCAGAATGAGAAACATAACATCGCATACATACAACGAGGGAGCAGCCGAACAAGTTTTGGAAATAATCCCAGCTTTTTTAGAAGAAGTGAAAAGATTTTTGGCAAAAATGCAAGAAAACCTAGCGAAGGCAAAAGATGGCTCTGCAACTTGAAGAAAATGATTTGAAAATAGCAAAGAAATTGCTGAAAATGGAATTAGAAGGCACAAATTCCAAGGTATATATTTTTGGTTCTAGAGCAGAAGGCACAGCGAAAAAATTTTCCGATTTGGATTTGGCAATAGATTTTAATGGTCAAAAAATGCCGACAAAAATTAAATATGAGTTGGAAAATTTCTTTGAAGCTAGCTATATAAGCATGAGAGTGGATATTGTTGATTTAAATTCCATCAGTGAAAACTTCAAAAAAATCATAAGCCCTGGTTTGCAGGAATTTGTTATTTCTTAACCACCTCTTCCGTATCCATCGCGATCATAAGTTCTTCATTAGTTGGCACAACCATAACCTTAGGGCCATTTGGCTCGCCGAATTTGAAAACGTTTAGGAAAGATAATATTTTTTTGCGGACAGGTTCGGAGTTTTCGCCTATTCCTCCGGTGAAAACAAGGGCATCCAATTTGGGGAGAGCTGGCACAAGAGAGCCTATTTCCTTAGCTACGCGGTAGCAGAAAACCTCTATTGCAATCTTGGCTCTTTCGGAACCCTTTTCGGCTTCGCCCAAAAGAACGCGCATATCGCTGGAAATGCCGCTAAGACCCAAAAGGCCGCTCTCTTTGTTGAGCAACTTGTTCAATTTATCGTAATCATAGCCCAAAGATTTGATTAAATGCAAGATTATCCCGGGGTCTATTGAACCGCTACGCGTTCCCATAACCATACCCTCCAAAGGCGTTAAACCAAGGGTGGTATCTGCCGAAAGCCCGAATTTCACGGCAGCAGCGGAACAGCCGTTCCCTAAATGAGCTATCACAAGGCATAAATCCTTTATATTTTGCCCTAAAATTTCTGCGGTTTTTTTTGCCACAAAGCGGTGGGAAGAGCCGTGAAATCCGTAGCGGCGAATTTTGTGCTCTTCGTAGAATTTGTAAGGAAGCCCGTAAAGATAGGCGTAGTTTGGCAGGCTTCCGTGGAAAGCTGTGTCAAAAACAGCCACCTGCGCAAGGTTTGGAAAATTCTTTTTGGCAGCCGATATGCCTTGCAAATTGGGGGGGTTGTGCAGGGGGGCAAGCACAGAACATTCCTCTATCGCTTTTATAACTGCGTCATCTATCAAAACAGATTTTGAGAATTTTTCACCCCCGTGCACCACCCTATGCCCAACAGCTGCTATATCGCTGTCTTCACCTGTTTCCTTAAAAAAACTCTGTATGGTGGCAAGAGCCTGAACGTGGTCTGGAGCATCTATTTTCTTTTCGTGCTTCTCCCCCCCCTTTTTTGCCGTGAAACGGGCATTTCCGCCTATTTCTTCCACCAAGCCGCTCACAGAGAATGTTCCGGTTTTAGTATCCACTATGGCAAACTTCACCGAAGACGAACCGCAATTTAAAACAAGAACTCGCATTGGGGCAATATAGTATTTTTCAAAAAATATTTTTCTACCTTTACCGCAAAGGAGATTGAAAATGCTGTCAATTGCTCATATTAGCCTAAACGTGAAGAACCTTGAACGTTCAATGGAGTATTACCAGAAACTCGGTTTTAAGCCAAAATTCAAATTCACCAGGCAGGGCAAGCTTTATGGGCATTATCTTGAAGTTTGCGATAATCATTATATAGAACTTTTTGAAAATCCAGAGATGGATGCACCTGTGAACACCGGAATTATGCACTTTTGCCTTGAAAGCACAGACATAGATGATTTAGTGCAAATGCTTGACTCACAGGGTATTTTGCATACGGATAAAAAAATGGGATGCGACAACACTTGGCAAGTATGGCTAACAGACCCAGACGGAAACGCCTTTGAAGTTCACCAATACACAAAAGACAGCATGCAAAGAATAGGCGGCGAAGCAGAAATAGACTGGTAATTATTTGCCGCTTAAAACTTCCCCACCGTTAAACCCGCATACAACCCAGGCCACAACCTAACCTTGTGCTCGCCAAATGTCCAATGCCAGTGATAACCGCCGCGAGGTTCCAAATAAAAATCCTCGCCATTATGCCTAGACAAAGCATTAAGCGTTAAACCGCTGGAAAGGGCTAAGCCCGTTAAAAGTTTGTAAGCAGCTCCGAGCCTTATTTTTTGCAGTTGGTTGTCTTTATCTTTTATTGCAGCCGGACCTATATTAAAATTGTATGGATTTTTATCGTAAGTGTTCAGGCGGGCGTAGTCAAGGCTAAAGTGGTTGCCTTGCATTCCAAAACGTGTTCCAAACCCCCAACCTAGGCTTTGAGGATAAGTATTGTTCCAATTGCCGCTTAAAGTTGGACTCAAAGTGTGCTCAAAAACAGTGTAAAAATAAGGAGTTCCCAAATGAAGGGCAAGACCCCCTCTGCCTGTTTCGTCTGCGTAAAAAGTTCCGTCTATAATGCCATTGCCCACTACGTTGATTATACCTAGGGGGGTGTGGTCGCTTTTTGCAGAAACGTTTATTATGCCAATTTGCCGCCCAACATGACCGCCTACATTTATAACACCTGCCTGTAAATGTTCTACGTTGCCTGCTACATTTATCACTCCGCCTTGCACAAAGCTAACTTTGTTAGCAATGTTAATAACAGAGGCTTGTACTCCATATAAAGAATCTGAACTAATGTTTATTACCCCTGCCTGAACACCTCTTCCTTTTGCTGCGATGTTAAAGATACTTGCCTGAACACCATTGAAATCCATCGCCATATTAATAGTTGAAGATGCCTGTAAGCCATAAATGCTTTTTGTAGAAATATTCACAACTGACGTAATTTGAGTACCTGCCATATCATCTAATGCCAAGTTTCCCAACAATGAAATCTGTGTTCCAGAGAGTGCCCTTTGAGCACCTGTAAAGAAAAAACCTAATTGCAATTGGGTTGCGGGTTCACTGCTATATGCAAAAGCGTTGAAATTGAATTTGAATGGCTTTGCCCTTGCCGAATCCAAACCCGTCATCCCAGAGGAATCCGCATTGCCGCGGGCAACCGCCTTTTCCCGCTCTATGTTCTGCATACCATTCATAGAAAGCACATTCTTTTTGCCTTCGGATATTTGAACCTCCTTTGCCATCCAAATTTTGGAAGGAGCCTCCATCTGTATGGAATATTTGCCAACAGGCATTCCAAGTTCTATTTGCCGCCCGCGAATTTTGTTGAGCTCTGCAAACAAATTGCCCTGTTCGTCTCTTATAAAAAGCCGCCCTTCCAAATTTGAATCCAATGTTAGCACGGCACTCGTTTCGCGCAAATCCGTCATAACAATATCCCCTGTCCCCGCCAAATTCATATCGCGGTTGGGGTGCTGGCTGCCTGCGCTTGTGTTTTGCGTGTTTCTGAGTGTTTCGTCAAAAGCGTATTGATAAGCCTCGCTAAGAGTAACCTTGCCGTTGCCCGTCATATCTGCTGCGCCGCGCAAACCACCGACAAGGGAGTGGGTAAAAAAGCTGCCCTTTATGCGGTCGCTTTCCTGGCTGGCTTCATTTTCATTTGAGCTGGTTAAAAAGGCGTAGCCCTTCATTTCGCTGCTCGCATCTTGCAAAAAAGCTGGCCTTGAAACCCCGCCCTTTGTTCGGGTTATAGCTCCAGAGCCGCAAGCATCAAGTATAGCAACTTTCACATCTGCATTTATATCGTTCACATTTTTGCGAAACTCCGCCCAGCTATAAATATCGCCGCCCAAACGCAAGCCTTTTTCGTCTGCGTGGCCGCTGTAATAGACAATAACTTCCCTACGAATACCCGTTTCTTTGCCCTGCAAGCGTTTTTCAAGCTCGGCAAAGCCGTTTTGCATAGCTTTGGCATTTGGGTCAAAAACCCGCAAAACATTGCTTTTATCCACACCGCCCATTTGAGACATAACGCTCGCAAAAGAATTAGCATCGCTTTCTGCATAGCGAAGCTTAACCCTGTCTGTACCCCCGTTATTTGCGCCCGCAACCAGCAGATAACGCTCAACTTTCTGAGGTGCGGCACACAAAAACGCCGCAAAAATCAAGGAAAATGCAAAAATAGTCTTTTTCATACCTATTAAACACTTAAAGTAGGAAAAAGTGTTACTATAAAAAGTAAAAGCTAAATTTTCAATTCCTTTTTAACCATTTCATAAATATTCCGCCAAGGTTTTTGCCAAAGCAAAGAATCGGCATTGGAAAGCGTTTCATAAGACTTGGACGAATAAAGAGTTTTTATGGCAGCAGATTCTGTCATTTTGAAATCTACAACCATTGCTTCAAGGATTGTTTCGGTTATATTATCAGTAACAGAACGAAATTCACTTTCGTCAACAAGTTCCAAAGCATAGAGAGATGCAAGAGTGCAAAAGCAAATCTGATATGTTGGTTCTCTGTATGTAAGTTTTTCTATCAGCTTTTCGATAGAAATTTTTCCTTGTTCATACTTTCTAATTTGAACAACCATTCTATCGTCTGCAATAGGTCCTTCTACAATATCAAAAGTATGCGCGGGATGAGAAATTTGTCTGTTTCTATTGAGCATTATAAATTCTACCCATTCTTTTGAAATGTTTTTAAATTTTTTCACATTCATTCCAACTGTAACAGGATATGCTTCTACATACTTAAATTCAGTAACTATAGGTTTATCAGACTTACGTTTTTTAGACACATCTACTGCACGCTGATATGCGTGTTTACGAATATTTGTAACATAAAAACCTCTACCGAAATCTTTAAAAAATTCACTTTTAGCGAGGTCTATTTTTTCAATTCTAACATCGCTACCGTGAAACACTTGCATTTAGAGCCAACCTCCATTATTTCTGCAAACTTCTAAAAGTGCCATATGAGTGTGGTATTCGGATTGAGTGTGTTCGTATTCATAGTTATCAAAAAGAAATTGTAATCCTCCATACTCGTCCAAATATTTTACAACTTCATCTATAGGTCTTTTGAACCCGTATGCAAAGGTTCTAATTATAAAATTGGCATAGCTCACCCTGTTTTTCCGTTTCTCGACAAGAGCCTTATGCGTAATTTTTTTCATATTCAAAACCTCTGTTTAGCAACTTTAAATATACAAAATTTCAAAGAATAGCTTCATGCTAAGGGTCAAAAACCATACGAATAGCTCAAATTGAACACCCTACTAGGCGTGGGGTAGGCAACTGGCAAAGATTAATTTACTATATTCATACTAATATATGATTTTCGGCAATACAAAAATGTTTAACAGAGCTTGCGATGCAAGCTCTTTAACACACTTATTTCCACTAGCTACTAGCCAACGGAGCCGAATAAATCCGCTGTCTTGTGCCCCCCCCCCCCCCCCCCCCCCCCCCCCCCCCCGTTTAAACGCCTATTTTCTCGGCTCCGTTGGCAGGAGCTTTCATTTTTCTTGCATTTATTCATCACAAACCACAGGAGGAATCCGATGAAAAAGTCAGTGCTTGCACCCGCCATTCTAATCATTTCAATGATGACATTCCCAGCAAACGCAAGTGCGGCGTTCTGGCTGGATATTGTCAAGGAATTTGTGGCAGGCGGAATCAAAACCATTGTGATGCCCAAGAAAATCACAAACCCACTAGCCGCCGCCGAAAGCAAACCCGCCCCTGAAACACCCAAATCAAGCACGGAGCCAACGCCGCAGGATATTTACGATGCCTTGAACAAGCTGAACAATGCGTGCCAGGACATAGGCAAGCACGTCCCTTGCAGCATAGGCGAAGGAAGGGGTCTTTCCACAGGGATGTCCCGCGACAAAGCGCTCGCCAAAGCGCGAATAGAAATGGCTAATAATATGGGAACCTATGTGAAAAACAATACAAAGGTAGATGCACAATCGGATATGGATGAAGCGGGCGTATTCAAAGAAACAGAGAATTTTCTCACGAAAGGTGAACTTAACACCGAGCAGCTGGTCTCAGGAGCGCAGCAATACATAAGCTACACATACATAGACGAGGCTGGCACGGAGCTGAACAAGGGCAAGTCGGTGTATGTGACAACGGTAGTTATGGTTATGAACCCAGAGATTTTCAGCAAAGCACTTGGGGAGGCATCCAAAGACAAGCCTCTGAGCGAGCAGATAATAAGGGAATCCAGAAAAGGCATAGTAACAATTTTGAGAACGGCAATAAAAAAGAAATAATATATGAATCCCCCTCTGACAAAACCGCTGCTTTTCGTGCTTGCGCTCGCCTCGCAGGTTTTGGCTAATTTCACGCAGGCAGATTCCGCTAAAGCCGCCGCAAGCTGCAATGGCGGCTCGTTCATAAGCACAGCTGTTCTCGGCATAGACCCCGACAACGCGAGGGCAAAGGCGAAAGCAGAGATAGCGCAAAGCATAATCTTCAACATAAAATCCAGCATCAAGACGAAGGACTACGGCGGCGAAAGAGACGGGGTCATGAACGAATCCAGCGAGTTCTGGCAGGCAAGCGAGATTGAGAGCAGCCTGACCCTATCGGGCTTCAGAGAAACAGACCCGCCAAATCAGCAGGAAAACGGCGAATACGAGGCAAAGGCTTATATATGCCGCTCTGATGCCGCAAAACCCTGGCTTGCCTCTTTTGAGGCTGAGGTTGCGAAGTATTCAAATCTGGCAATTAAAATAGCGGAGGAAAAAGACTCTCAAAGGAGGAACGAGCTGCTTTCCGCCGCCGCGAGCGTGAAGGACAGCGCAAACTGGGCTGACATTGTTCTAAGCTCAATAATCAACAGCAGCGCGAATGGGGAATATGCAAGGCTCAAAGAGGAATTCAGGGAAGCGAAAAAGAAAATAGAGCTTGCCGCTGGAAAGGTTTATGACGAGCATTACAGCGTGTTTGCGTTGCCGCTCCTCCCGCCTGGCGGCTGGGCGCAGCTCTACAAGGGTCATTACGGCAGGGCTGCGCTCATTCTCGGCTCGCAGGCGGTTCTGCTTGGTACAGGAGGCATTTCCTACTGGGTCAGTTACAAGGATGCAGACCGCAAATACAGGGATGCCGTGCTTAAACACAACAGCAGCAAAAACCTGAGCGAGAAAAGCAAGTGGCTCAAGAAGAGCAAGGAATACAAATCAGACCGCGAATCGGCGGAAAACACAGTTTATGCAGCGTTTTTGCTTGCGGGCGTGGTCTATGCCTATAGCATTGTTGACGGCTACGCCACCACGCCAGCCCTTCCGCGATGGCACGTGGCGGCTATGCCTATTCCAAGCGGGGCGGCTTTTGCCTTGGCTGGAAACTTTTGACAGGAGAAAACAAAATGAAACAACTTCCTCTTTTCGCAACTTTGGCAATATCGCTTTTGATTTTACTCTCGTGCTTCAACCACGACAATGATCCCGAACTCATAGTTGAGATTAACATTCAGGGGACGGTTAAAGATGCGGCGACTGGCAAGCCGATTGCGGATGCGGAAGTCACCTTGTCTTTTGAGGGAAAGAAATTGCAGAAAACCAAAACGAATGGCAAGGGAGTTTTCACTTTTCCTGTTTCGCAGGATGGCGATTATCATTTCCTTGTGCAGGCAACTGGCTACAGGGATGCAGAAAAAACATTTCCGCTTACTGATTTGTCAAACAATGATGTGGATATAAAGATGACGCTGGCTAATTCCCTGACCATAACGAATGAGTCTTCTTACGATATAGAAGGCGTTAAATGGAGCAATGGCAATGCGGATTTTGGCTTGATTAGAATAGCTGGTTCCGTTGAGGTGCCTGTTGACACGGGCAGCGGTTATGTGTTCTTTACGAGAGTTTCTGACAGGCTGAATGTTCATACTGAATATGTTTCAGTGAAGCAAGGCGAAAGAAAAAAATACATTATCGCAGATACAACTATTGTGGTTGAAGTAGGCTACGGGAATAACAAGAAAACGCTGGGTGCGATAAAAACAACCAACCCGAACCCAAGCAGTTCGGCTGTTGCTCATAGTTCTAGCTCTGCGGTGGTGTCTTCGTCAAGCTCAAAACCGAGCAGTAGTTCTAGTGCATTACCGAGCAGTTCGTCTCTTGTTCAAAGTTCTAGCTCTGTGGTTGTGTCTTCGTCAAGCTCAAAACCGAGCAGTAGTTCTAGTACCTCGCCGAGCAGTTCGTCTCTTGCTCAAAGTTCTAGCTCTGTGGTTGTGTCTTCGTCAAGTTCAAAACCGAGTAGTAGTTCTATTATAACATACACGCTCACTTGTATTAACTTACCTACAACAGGAACAGCAGGCACAGCAATAACCCCGCCAACAGTTACTTGCAACGGCACAACAGTTCCCAGCGGTGTTCTTACTTGGACAGGTATACCAGATTGGAGTAAACCTGAAACGGGTATATACAACGTATCGGTATCAGCAAGCTACGGAGACTGCAATGGCAAAACCGCTAGTTGTGGCACGTTGACAGTAATCGTGCCACCTAGCAAAGGCAACGATATAGCGAAATATAAAACCGTACCTATAGGTGACCAAGTATGGATGGCTGAGAATCTTGATTACTATGTAAGCGGTAGCAAGTGCTATAAAAATAGCGAAGCCAACTGTGCGATTTACGGTAGGCTTTACGACTGGGCAACAGCAATGGCACTGCCCTCTAGTTGTAATTCTAGTACTTGCGCTTCACAAGTAAATACAAAGCATAAAGGCATTTGCCCCAGTGGTTGGCACATACCAAACGACGATGAATGGACAACGTTGATAAATTTTGTTGGCGGTTCATTAACAGCAGGTAAGCATTTGAAAGCGAGAGAAGGTTGGAATAGTTGCGGTCCTTCCGGTTCTAGCAAGAGTTATTCGTGCGAGGACACGCATAGCTTTTCGGCTCTGCCTGGCGGCTACGACTATTCCGGTGGCAGTTTCGGCAGTGTCGGCTACGGCTACTGGTGGAGTAGCTCGGAGTACAGTGCCTACATCGCCTACAGCAGGATTATGGTCTTCGACAGCGAGGGCGTAGGCTACAACCACTACAATAAGGACCGCTTGCAGAGTGTACGTTGTTTGCAGGACTCAGCACGTAGTGTCACCGCTAGCCGAAGGCAGGCGGTGTTTCCGTAGTTGCGGGTATGTAGCCAAAAAGAATTTGCACCGAGTGGTGCGGATCCCTGCCAAGTATCATTTCTCTGCGGAGATTTGGCAAGGGTAAACAAACAAGTGGAGAAACAATATGGGCTTTGCCCAGGGAGAAGAGAAGATGTGCAACAACGCAATAGGTACTTTCACCGACCCTAGAGACGGCAAGGTGTATAGAACTGTAACGATAAAAAAACAAATTTGGCTGGCGGAAAATCTGGACTACGCAGGCAACGGTGGAGTGTATTACGACAAGGCATCTTCTCCGCCATTCGCAAAAGCTGGCAGGCTATACACTTGGCAGCAGGCAATAGCAGCGGCACCACCAGGCTGGCATTTGCCAAGCGATGATGAATGGAATGTTCTTGTGAAAAACACAGGTGGCAAATTTGCTGCTGGAAATAGGCTTAAAGCTACAGGCGGTTGGAATAATTACATAGGCAAGAATGGCAGACCCAAAAATGGCAATGGCAGGGATGTTTACAATTTTTCCGCCCTGCCAGGTGGCTACTACAGTTCTAAGAGCAAATTATTTCGCTACGTTGGCGATGACGGTCGCTGGTGGAGTAGCTCGCAAGGCGGTATAAATGCTTGCAAAGTTAGCCACGATAAACCAAGTGCCAAAATACTCAGCACAGTTAATGGTTGGCTTTGCAGCATTCGTTGCGTAAAAGATTAAGCATTTCACGTTGCAATCGGGAAAATCCTAAAATCGGGATAATCGGGGTTCTGACAAAAATCCACCAACCCTTTGGCGTAAGCCAAACCCGCTTTATTCTAGAAAAATTTTTTCTACATTTCTACCATTAGGGAATATTCTTTACATACATTCCAGTCGCCCTAATGCAAAACATAAAAATTAGGAGATAGCGTTATGGGCAAAAAAGAAACCAAAGGAGAGCTTGTGCTGTACCAGCCGGATGGCACATTGAAATTAGAAGTGCGCTTGGAAGACGAAACAATTTGGCTTACCCAAGAACAAATCGCAACATTATTTGGCGTGGATAGAACGGTAGTTTCCAAACATTTAAAGAACATTTTACAATCAGGTGAATTACTTGAAAGTAGCATATGTGCAATTTTTGCACACATGGGTAGCAATGGAAAACAAATATATAAAACCAAGTTTTACAACTTGGATGCTATTCTTTCCGTTGGATATAGAGTTAATTCTGCTAACGCAACCAAATTTAGGATTTGGGCTAATGGCATTCTCAAAGATTATCTACTTCGTGGCTATGCCATAAATCAGAGGTTTGAAAATTTGGAAAGCAGAGTTAGCGAAATCTATGCCACCGATGGAGGGCATTTTCTATGACGGGCAAATTTTTGATGCTTTCAAATTTGCTTGCGATTTGATAAAGTCTGCAAAAAAGTCCGTTGTTCTAATTGACAATTACATTGACGAAAGCGTTCTGCTATTGCTCTCAAAGCGAAACGCCAAAGTATCGGCAAAGATTTATACAGAACGGATTTCACCGCAGTTGCAGCTAGACATTCAAAAACACGATTCCCAATATCCGCCAATTATAGTAGAGAAATTTTCAAAATCACACGATAGATTTCTGTTAATTGATGATTGTACATATCACATAGGGGCATCGTTGAAAGATTTGGGAAAAAAGTGGTTTGCCTTCTCTAAAATGCAAATAAAAGCGAGTGATTTGCTGAAAAATATTTGTTGAAATGTTCTACCTTATTTCCACCAACCCTTTGGCGCAAGCCAAACCCGCTTTATTCTAGGAAAATTTCCCAGATGGAGTAAGAGCTACTGGATTTTGGTATAACCTTGCATAGCTAATTTACTAACATCTTCAACAGACATATCTTCAAATTTTTCCACGAAGCCTTGTCGCCATTTTGTGTAATCAAACGGTTCCCTGAGAATTAGCGTAACAAAACGTTCTGCCTCCATTAGGCCTAATTTCTCTTTCAGAATTTTCATTCCAGAATCTCGCAAAACAGTATCCGCAAGCATATCTATTCCTCCATTTCTTCTATGAAAGTCACGGGATTAACTATCTTAATCTCATTAATTTTTTTATTGTAAAGTCGTTTATCCGTGGTTATGAAAAAATCGCATTTAGAATAAATAGCGCAAGCAATATGCAATGAGTCCATTACTCTTAATCCCAGATTCCGCAAGTCTTTTGCTTTTGACAGTATAAATTCATTTTCTTCGCAATGAATTTTTGCGATTTCTTTCCAATCTAAAATGGCATTTCGTTTGTCTTCAAACGGATTCTGATTATTTTCCATTTCTAACACATAAGACCAAACAAGTTCATAAATGCCAGATATGATTTGTATTTGTATGAATTGTTTAGCCTCAGTTTCCAGCCTAATTCTAAGTTGGTTTTGTTCGTCAAATGGGCGATTGAAGCTGCAATTGTCTAAATAAATTCTCATTTCAAAGCTGCTCTCATATCAAGGATTTTTCCGTAATTTTTGTTCTCTCGCCTCCAAATACCATACTTAGACAATTTTTCTGGCTTTGAACACGTAAATATTTTATTCAACATAAAACCTCCAATGGAAAAATATAGAAAATAAAAACAGTATCAACCAACCCTTTGGCGTAAGCCAAACCCGCTTTATTCTGAAAAATAAAGATTAGCCATTTCCTATCCTAGCAATCAATTTTTGCAAATCCTCATCAAATGTAGCAATCTCTCTATTTTCAGCCTCATAATAACCAGCTAAAACACAATCCACAAAATCAAGGTTCGTTGATGCGTAATACTGTAATCCGCTCAATACAGCAGCTTTATGTGGAATTCTACATTCTGTATTTTCAAAAAAATAAAGCAATTTCGAGTATATAACTTCCCTACTTATTCCATAAACGCCTTTCAAAACATAAACAACCTCGCCAAGAACTTCTATCGGCATTTCTATATAATTATTATCTATTATATCTTTAACCCTCTGTGCCTGTTCTTTATCGTCATTAAGAATATAACGCAATGCAATATTCGCATCAATTAGCAGCATATTTTTTTACAACCTCTCTTTCCCAAGCTCCTTTTTCCAAATGTATTTTTGAAACATCTGCGTATTCACTCAAACAGCCAAACGCAGATTTTTTTTTCCCATTTGACTTTGTTTTTAAAGAAACAACAAAATCCAATACCTCTGGCAAATACTCTTTGGGAAGAGTCTCTATTTCTGAAAAAACTTCTTTTACTGCTAACATAAGATCCTCTACACAGTAATATAGTAAAATAAAAGCAGTATCCACCAACCCTTTGGCGTAAACCAAACCCGCTTTACTCTAGGAAAATTCCCAAATGTCCAAAATCCGTCTAAACACTGTTTAAACACTTTTTGGACACATTAAAACCACAAATATAGGTCAAATTCGCAGTTTTGTAAGTGGCATAGTTCTTGCGTTTATTATATTCAAACAAAAGGAGTAGTGAATTTGGAAATTTCTATTTTTAATATAAAGAGGTATTTATGCTAAGACAAGTTATGGTGCCAAGCAAAGAAAATTCTACGGTTTCTATTCCTGCTGAATTTTACGGAACAGAAGTAGAAGACGCAAAACTAGAAGCATACAATAATCTGCTAAAATTCAGAGGAACATTAAAAAGAGATATTGACTACAAAAATGAAAGGAATAATTATCTGGACAAAAAATAATAACATCTTTGCTAAATGAAGATTTCACAGATATTGAAGACGGTTTGCAAATTGAATGTGCAAAACGGGTAAATGCAAATTATATAGTAACACGTGATTTGCTCGATTTTTCTGATTCTGGTATAGAAGCAATTTCACCAGTAGATTTCATAAAAAAATTGTCATAAACCCTTTGGCGTAAGCCAAAATCGCGTAGCACACTTAACCCCTTCCCTCCAACTCCTTCGCATTTATAATGAGCATCTGCAAACGATTCTCAATATTTGCAAAGCTGGTGTCTGGATCGTAGTCCAAACTCAGAATTTGAATGTGCGGGAATTTTGATTTCATCGCTTTTGTTAAACCCCTGCCGGAAATGTGATTTGCGAGGCAGGCAAAAGGTTGAACAATAACAAAGCTGTTAACGCCGTGTTCGGCTAAAGAGAGAACCTCGCCTGGAATTAGCCAGCCTTCGCCGGTTACGTAGGTTTTGTCTAACATTCCAGTTTTTTCTATTATATCTGACAACTCGTAGCAGTCTGCGTGGTGTTCGTAATATTTGAATTTCTTAACACGCTTTTCAACATCGTTTGCGGCTTTTGAATAAAATTTGGAAGACACACTGCCTATTAGCCAGTTCATAAAGGGATGCGCTATAAGCCCGCGCCTCACCTTTTCCATTCTCACAAGTTCGCTAACCCTGAAAAAGTCCAACATTCCTGGTTGCACCACTTCCATGCCGTGTTCAAAAAGATATTCCTCAACAAAACCATTTGCACTTGGGTGATACTTCATCAAAATCTCACCAAGCACGGCAATCCTTGGCTTGCGAACAGACATATCGGCTTCTATTTTGTTAAAGGCTTCCACAGCCTGTTCAAGTTTTTTCAAAGCACCGCGAATATTTCCAGCGGTCTCTTGCATTGTTTCTTTAATCCAATAGTTATATACTCTCAGAGATTCGCCGTGATTTTTTTCGTAAGGGCGAATGGAACGGAACATTATTTCTATGCCATCCATCATTGCCATTCCCCAGAGCATGTGCAAGCGAAAATCCAAACCCGCGTTGAAACCTGGGTGCATATTTTTGTTGTCTGTACCAGTTGTTAAAATTGGCACATTGGGATAACCCGCCTCGTCAAGTGCCTTGCGGCACATAACGGCGTATTGCCCAGCCCTGCAATTCTCGCAATTTTTTGCAAGACCCATGCACACTTCGTCTTGGCTGACTTCGGGATGCTGTTCAAGCCAAAGCAAACCCTCGCCAATATTGACCTGAGCTGGAAAACAAATATCATTATGCACAAATTTTTTGCCAAGCTCAAAAGCCCTTTTATCCGCAAGCGGCAAATGCTCCGTTCTAAAACCCTCTCTTTCCATAACCTTTGCGCACAAAAAACTGAATGCCGGACTTAAATTTGGAATCAGCACTATGCGTTTTTTGCCATCGCCTTTGGCATAAGGCACTGTGAACAACGGTTGTATTGGCAATGGCAAGGAATTTGCAGGTGCCTGTTTTGCTTTGCGTACTTTAACAGTTTCTATAAAACTTTTTATGCGAATACTAACCGGCCCTCTAACATCGCCCTCATCTAATTTCAGCATCAGCAATTCTTTATCTGAACGCTCGTGCAAAATTCTCATTATCTCATCGGAGAGAATGGCATCGTGCCCGCAGCCAAAGCTCACTATTTGTACCAACTCTATGCTTGGATCTTTTGTTGCCAAGAGCGTTGCACCTAACATTCTCATATGAAAGGAATTCAGAGCCTCCATCCTTGTATTTGGGGGAATTTCCTGGTCAAACACATCGGGCAGGGCTTCTAGCGGCAAAACAGGTATTCCCATTTGGGTAAAGTGGTTAGCCACAAGATGATTCACCAGAGGGTCTAAATGATATGGCCTACCAGCGACCACCACTGCAAATTCACCACGTGCCCGAACATCGTCTAAAACTTTTTGCCCTTCGTTTTGCAAAGTATCTATATATTTTTGCAGAGCGTTTTCGCCTTCGCTAACTGCGGTATCTATGGCTTTTTTTGGAATTTTCCAATGTTCGCTGAACCAATCTATGCACTGGCTTCTGCGCAAATCTTCGTTGTACCAATGGAATGTCGGTTGGTCAACGGCAATGCCGTGTTTTTTTTCTGGGTCGTCAATGTTCCTCACCACCGCCGGATAGCCTTGAACCACAGGGCAAACAGCCGTTGCCTGAAATTTTTTATGGTCGCTTGGGACTGCTATCATAATAGGCAAAAATATTCTATCCACTTTTTTCTTCACCAAGTCTGCAACGTGCCCGTGCAAGAGCTTTGCCGGAAAGCAGATGGTATCGCCCGGAACGGAGCGCAATCCTTCTTCAAACAGATTATAGTCGCTTTGCCTTGAAATAACAACTTCAAAGCCCAGCGAAGCGAAAAACGCCTTCCAAAACGGCAAAGAGACAAAAAACTCCAAAGCTCTGGGAATGCCTATTTTTTTTCCCGAAGTGCTGGGTTTGGGGCTCCAGTCCTTCACCAAAAGCTGGTTTGCCCTTTTAATCATATCCGGCACGGAATTGATTTTGCGGCTTATTTCTGCGAGGATTTTTTTGGTTTCGGCATCGCCTGGGTTTGCAAAAACTTCGCCTCTTTCGCAGCGGTTGCCCGTCACGTGGGTTCTGCCATCGCTAAAAACCACTATGGTTCTGTTGCAGTTATTGCTGCAAAACTGGCAAATTTGCCCAGGGCGTTTTTCCCAGCTAAAACGCTCCATTGCATCTAGGCCTATGAATGATGACTTGACCATAAGGAAGTACAGTATAAAGTAGTAAAACGCTTTCTATATTAATCCCCATAATATGCAAACCTACCTAGATTTACTGCGCGAAGTTAAAGAAAATGGCGTTGAGAAAAGCGACCGCACGGGTACGGGTACATTTAGCGTTTTTGGGCGGCAAATTCGCTTTGATTTGAGCAAGGGGTTTCCGCTTTTAACCACAAAAAAAGTTCATTTAAAATCAATAATTGTGGAGTTGCTCTGGTTTTTGAGAGGCGATACAAACACAAAATTTCTGCACGAGCATAATGTGACTATCTGGGACGAGTGGCAACGCGAAAACGGAAATTTGGGGCCTGTGTATGGTGCTCAATGGAGAAGCTGGGGTGCGCCAAGCGGTGAGAAAATAGACCAGATTTCCGAGATTTTAAAATCACTCAAAGACAATCCCGATAGCCGCCGGCATATTGTTTGCGCTTGGAATGTTGGCGAAATATCCCAAATGGCACTCCCGCCTTGCCATTGCCTATTTCAGTTCTATGTTGCAAACGGCAAACTAAGTTGCCAGCTTTACCAACGTTCCGCAGATATTTTTTTGGGCGTTCCATTTAACATAGCGAGCTACGCCCTGCTAACCCTTATGCTGTGCAAAGTGCTTGAATATGAGCCTGGCGAATTTGTGCACACATTCGGAGATTTACACCTTTACAAAAACCATATTGAACAAGCTGAATTGCAGCTTTCAAGAGAGCCTCGTTCCCTGCCGCAAATGAAATTAAATCCAGAGGTGAAAAATTTGTTTGGGTTTAAGTTTGAAGATTTCACTTTGGAAAACTACGACCCTTGGCCAGCTATCAAAGCAAGCGTAGCGGTGTGAGCTATCTCTCAACCATAATTTTGCCTTTGGCAGTTTTTTTCCCGTCTTTTGCCATATAGTGATATAACCCCGGCGCAACCAATTTGCCGTCTTCGTTTTTCCCGTCCCAAGCCACCGCACCGCCACGCAGCTCATCTGTATTGAAAAACCTAACCCGCTTGCCAGAGGAATCAAAAATATATAACACGGATTTTTCGCTTATGTAGTCTATTGTAACCGCATTGTGCAGTTTTGGGCGAAATGGATTCGGGTAGGCTATGGGTTTAGGGGCATCGCCTTGCATATAGTTTGAGGCACCCCGAACAATGGGGGTGGAATAAACGCTCAGTCCCAAATCGTGCGCAAAATAAACTTTGCCTTTTATTGTGTCTATGGCTATATCATAAACCATTTCGCTTAAGAGACCGTTTCTAATTTTGAAATGCCTTGCGGTTAAACTATCTGGCGAATTGTTTATTTTTGAAAGTAAATATGCACCATTGCCGAGGGTGGCAATCCATAATCCGTTTTGAGCATCTGCTTTCAAGGTAGAAATAACGCCACCATCAAAACCCCTGATATAACTGGATTCCTTCCATTCGTTTTGAAACAGATAAAAAATTTTAGAGCTTGAAATTGCCCATAAAATTCCATCGCTGTCAAATGCAAATTCTATTGGTGAACCAAAAGGCAATGTCCATGCATTCTGCCATACTGGAGAAAAATTTTCTGAATTTTTAGATGAAATTGTTTTATAAAAGTCAACTCCGCCATCTTTTGACTCTATGGCACTTTTCCAAGCTACGTAAATTTCCCAATCTCCAATTTCACTTTTCTTCGCTATGATAGAAGATGCAATAGCGGAAGATGTTTCTTTTGGTTTAAAACACTTGGCTTTTAAATTGTTATCCACAAAGCCAAGACCATAGTTGCCACCGCTAAAAAAAGAAAAAAGAAAACCGGAAAAATCTGGCGTGGCAGAAACTCCGTAAACTATTGTAAAATCATCTGTAACTCCATCTTTATATACGGTTGGGCAAGTATTGTTGCTAGTAGTTGAATGAAACCATCCTGTTGAACCCGCTATAGGAAAATTCGCATCATAAGTTATAAGCCCCGCTCCCCATAATCCAACCGCGAAATTTCCGTTAGGGTGCGTAACCAAAGATTTTGCTGGCCAATTTTTATTGTCTTGTCCGAACTTACCTGCATTAGCTAAAAAAACTTCTCCCCACTGTTCATTTTGCATTCGGGAAAAATAATTGAAATCATCATTTCCCCAAGCAATCGCACCTATTCCAGACAAAGCAGAAATAATCCTTACACTTTCCAACGGAAAATGCGATTGAGCTGGAACATAACTAGGCTTTGCTTTTTCTTCGGGTATTTTATCCGCTTTTTTCCAAGAAGAAGGATCTGCCAAAAGCCGGTCTTCTTTAATTTTATTCCAGTCAATTTTTCTTTTCCAAATTGCTCTGTCAAATTCTATCCATAAACTATCACCTTCAACGGCAATTCTTTTTACAAAAAAACTTTCAAGCGAATTTGTGCCTATTTGAGAAAGCGTTATTATAGAATATTTTTGCTCATAGTCAAAAAAAGCCAAAGCTCCTTTAAAAGGCAAAATGAGAATATTATTTGCTCTTTTCCCCAGCCCTTGCAATAGTTCTCGTTTTTTTTCTGCAAAGGAATTATTTATAGTTTCAAAATTATTTGAATTTTTATTTTTGCGAACCAAACTCCCATTCCGAGAAGCCGCTATTATATCTCCGCCAGGCAATGCAAAAACTTGAACAAAATCCGCCACTTCCAAATTACTGCTCCCAGGCATATAGCTATTTTCCGTTTTGTTCGCAAGCCTCTCTTGCAATCCCCAAGCAAAAGCTGCCCAAAGAATTCCGTTATCCGCAAGCACAACATCGCGAGCCTCATTTTGCCTAGTATAATGGGTCCAGTCTTTTGCGTAAGTGAATAATACGGCTACTATAAGTAAAAATGCCCGAAACATTGAGCATAAAATACAAATAATTTCTAAATTGCCTAGCAATGCTAGAACCCAAACGAACTGCTCGCGTAATAGGAATCCTCGTTCTTTTGCAAGGCGCGGTTTTTCTTTCATTCTGGAAATTCACAAGCTGGGCTATTGCAATTGGAATTCAGCGTTATTCCAGTTTCACAGGCAAAATGGCAAAAGCTTTTTTCTCATCAGACCACACGCTACTACAACTACTGCTAACAGGCACAAACTACCTACCCATACCCCTTGCCCTAGGCATAACCGCCTCCGTTTGCGGAATTCTAATAATAGCTTTCCCCAAACTGGCGGTGCAAATTTTGGTTGCGTTGAGGGTGTTGAAGCGGGGTTAGCGAGATAGGCTTATGTAGCTTGTGTTTTCTATATTGTTACTATAGATGAAAATTTATTTGGATAATTGTTGCTATAACAGACCTTTTGATAATCAGTCTAATATAATTGTCAAGCTGGAATCGGAGGCTGTGTCTTTTATTCAAGAACAAATAAAACTCGAAAAATTAGACCTTGTGTGGTCTTATATTATGGATTACGAAAATTCCTTTAATCCTTTTGAAGATAGACAAATTTCTATTGAAAAATGGCAGCAATATGCGAAAGAGGATGTAGATGCAAATGCTGAAATAATAAAACAAGCAGAGAATTTAACATCATTGAATATTAAAAAAAAAGATGCTTTGCACATAGCCTGTGCGTTATATGCCAAATGCCAATATTTTCTTACAACAGATTTAAAATTATTGAATAAAACGGTAAATGGAATTTCAATAATAAATCCAGTGGATTTTCTTAAAATTCAAGGAGTTCAAGATGACAACTGATACAATGATTAGAACCGAAGGAACCAAGATTTTAATAGACAATCTCGGTTTGCAATCCGCCACACGCTTTTTTACGCTTATTCAGCGAGAGCCGTTTGATTATACAAAATGGCAAGAAAATCTTATGGAAGATATGTCCGTAAAGGAGATTAGCGATAGAGCTGCAAAGCATAGGAGTAATAAGCAATAACCCCGCCCAGTTTTTAACTAGGCGGGCAGTAAAAGAACTTATTAAAAAACGCTTACTTTATTTTGCCTTGGTACTTTGCAGATTTGCCAAGTTGCTCCTCTATGCGGAGCAATTGGTTGTATTTGCAAATACGGTCGGTGCGGGAGAGAGAGCCGGTTTTTATTTGGCCTGCGCCCGTGCCAACGGCAAGGTCTGCGATAAAAGAATCTTCGGTTTCGCCGCTGCGATGGCTGGCTATAACGCCGTAGCCTGCTTTTTGAGCCATTTTGATAGCTTCCAAAGTTTCGGAAACGGTGCCAATTTGATTAACCTTTATCAGAATGGCATTTGCAGCTTTCATTTTGATGCCCCTTGCCAAACGCTCTGGGTTTGTCACAAAGAAATCATCGCCAACGAGCTGAACTTTTTTGCCGAGTTCTCTGGTAAAGCCAACATAGCCTTCCCAGTCGTTCTGGTCTAAACCGTCTTCTATAGAAACGATTGGATATTTTTTAATCCAAGCTGCATATTTTGCAATCATCTCTTTTGCTGTGTGAAGTTTGCCGGGTTCGGATTTCCAGAATTTGTAGCCTTTGCGACCACCCTCGTCAAATAGCTCGGAAGAAGCACAGTCAAGGGCAATGCCAATTTGAGTGCCTGGTTTGTAGCCAGCTTCTTTAATGGCTCTCATAATGTATTCCAAGGCTTGGTCGTTGGTCAAGTTAGGGGCAAAGCCGCCTTCGTCACCAACAGATGTTGCCTGCTTGTCTTTTTTGAGCAAGCCTTTAAGGGTGTGGAAAATCTCCGTTATCCAGCGTAGCCCTTCGGAGAAGGATTTTGCGCCTACGGGCATAATCATAAATTCCTGGAAGTCAATTTTATTATCTGCGTGTTTGCCGCCATTCACAATGTTTGCCATTGGGGTTGGAAGTATGAATTTGCTTTTGTTGCCGTGCAATTTGCCGATATATTTCCAAAGCGGCAATTTGCTCACGCTTGCGCCAGCAACGGTGATTGCCATAGAAGCACCGAGAATTGCATTTGCGCCGAGTTTGCTTTTGTTTTTTGTGCCGTCTAGCCTAATCATGGCATCGTCAAGGGCAGCCTGTTTCAGAGGGTCTTTGCCTTTGAGCAAGCGAGCAATGGGTCCATTAACGGCAGCCACCGCTTTTAGCACTCCTTTGCCACCATAGACTTTTTTGTTGTTATCGCGAAGTTCGCAAGCCTCGTATTCACCAGTGCTGGCTCCGCTAGGAACTGCGGCACGGGCAACAAAGCCTGTATCCAAAGTGACTTCAACTTCAACGGTCGGGTTGCCGCGCGAATCTAAAATTTGACGGCCAACTACATTTTTGATCTTTGCCATTTTATGGCCTCCTTTTTGGTTTTGGGTTAATATAGAAAATATTTTACCAACGAATAAGCGAGGTAAGTTAGCAACAGCCCTAAAAAAACGCTAGCGAAAATATAAACCAAGGCATAGACTGCATATCCTTCTCTAAATAAAGTCAATGTTTCAATTGAAAACGCAGAGAAAGTTGTAAATCCGCCGAGAATACCCGTTGCAAGGAACAATTTCCATTCCCCTGAAATTTGCCCTTTATCAAAAAATCCAAAAACAATTCCAATCAAAAAGCAACCTATGATATTTATTATCAAGGTATGCAACGGAAACGGCGATGCTGTTTTTGCTTGTATTAACAGAGATAGCATATAGCGAGAAAAACCGCCTATAAAACTGCCTACTCCAATGATAAGAGCTAATTTCATTTTGGGGGTAAATTGCCTGGTATTGAAACTTCATTTTCCATGCGTTCTGCTAAAACTCGTAAGGCCAAAGCTTTTGCCCTTGCACCAGCTTGAAGCGGAGTTACTCCATAAGCAAGCACTCCTGGTATTTCAGGAATCTCGGCTATCCAACGCCCATCTACTTCTTGCTCAAACTCAATTTCAAAATTCATAAAAGCCTCTCTATTTGAAATATACAAAATTTCAGAGGTCATTTGTCTTTAAAAACCAATGCTTTTTCATCGCTCCTAAAAATTCTTCTGTTATAGGATAACCCGAATTTTTTCCAATAACGGAATCTATGTCACAATATGGACAAAGCGCAGTTTCGCCAGACTCATCATCTCCATCTGTCCACTCTGCAATTTCATTGGGATTAAATATTTTTAAACAGTAAAAACAACCACATAAATCATCTTTTTTCAAGGATGCCCTATTATTGAAAGAGTATTCATGAGCTTTAATTATATCTTCGGAGAGATTGTTTGCTGTATTCATATTGAGGAATATACAAAATTTCATTTTTCTACATTTTAACACTATGCCAAATGCTTTAACTATATCTGCAAGCAAAATAGAGTCTCGAATTTTTACCATTCGCGGCTTGCAGGTTATGCTTGATAGGGATTTAGCGGAATTATATGGGGTAGAAACCAGAGTATTAAAACAAGCCGTAAATAGAAATGCTATTCGTTTTCCATCTCATTTTATGTTTGAACTTTCTGAAAATGAAATTAAGAATATGGTATCACAATTTGTGATACCATCAAAAAGTTATTTTGGTGGTTCAAAACCTTATGCTTTTACTGAGCAAGGAGTAGCAATGCTTTCTGCTATTTTAAGAAGCGATGTTGCGGTTAAAATTAGTATCCAAATAATGGATGCTTTTGTCGTAATGCGAAAATTACTATCTGCAAATACAGGTATAATCCAACGTTTAGAAACTGTAGAACAAAAACAAATAGCAACCGATAAAAAGATAGATGAAATTTTCAATGCTTTGGAAAGTAAAGAAGTTGTCCCTAAATGCGGAGTATTTTTTGACGGGCAAATTTTTGATGCTTATGTTTTAGCAAACAAAATCATAAAATCGGCAAAGCAGTCTATAATTTTAATAGATAACTATATAGACGAATCTGTTTTGACAATGTTTGGCAAAAAGTTAAAAAATGTTAAAGTTACTTTGCTTACAAAAAACATATCAAAGCAACTTGCTTTGGATATAGCGAAATTTAATCAACAATATCCTATAATAGAGGCAAAGATATTCAATTTGAGCCACGATAGGTTTTTGATTATAGATGGCAAAGATATTTACCATTTGGGGGCGAGTTTGAAAGATTTGGGTAAGAAGTGGTTTGCTTTTTCGAAAATGGCGAATGAAGGATTGGCGTTGTTGGAGAGAGTTACGGCAATTAAATATTCTAGTCTCTAATTTTTATTAGTGCTTATATATGCCGATGATATTTGAGAAATGAAATATCTATAAAATCTAATATAGCCAGTAAAAGTCAAGATTGAAAAAATAATCAGTATCATAGCAAATAAAGCATTGCTATTTTGCGTTATATTTATAATTAAAACAATTACACCGATAGGAAAGAAAATCATACAAAAATTTCTATTCATTCCATATAAAGTCAAAAATACAAATGCAGTATTGTATGAATTGGCAGAATATTTCTCAACGAAAGTAATTAATAAACGAATATTTTCATTAAAATCAATATCAAAATCATTTTTTGTTTTTTGGCAAATTAAATTATATAAATCTTTTGAAATAATATTTTTCATAATAATATGTTTTTTCAAGAACGGTACTTTCATTAGCGTTTTTTCAATAATAATTGAGCTAAGAGTTGATAAAATTATTCCAAATACATAAGTTATTAATATTAATGTTAAAATCAAAAACCAGTTTGGTATTAACGATAACAATTCTTCTCCGTATATCTCTTTAAAAGGTATTGTTAGTTTGTAATGTGTAAAATAAACTGCTAGTATAATACAATTATTAAATATTACACCCGAAATGAAATAAGACAATAAATCGTATATAGATGTTTTTATTCCAATTGATTCCATAATTCAGTCATAATCTCCACGTTGTATTTAAATAAACAGACCATTTTCCATCATCGTAAACCTCAATAAATATTGAACCATCATTTCTGGTTGATACGACTTTTCGAGTAGTAATAATTCCATTTTTAGTAAAATTTATACCAGTACAGTGCTTTGCATACCAATCAGTAGCAACAGTATTCTTATTTGTCTCGTCAATTGGCTTATCCGAAATCACACATAATTTAGGTGACATATATTTAAATAATTCACTTGAACAACCTTCCTTTCTACCATGATGCGGAACTTTAAATACATTTACACCTTTAATTGCTTCCCTAAAATTCACATTTTTTAAGAGATTAATCCAACCACTATCAGGTAAATCACCACCGAATAACATTTTAAATCCCGCATATGATAAAATTGTTACACAACTCGCTGTGTTAGGGTCTGTATAATCTATGTTTGTTGGATAAAAAATCGAACGCCAAAAATTATTATCGCAAGAAACAGCACTATTATTTGGAGCAATAATTTCCTTCAATACTCTAAGCGCATTAATTTTGTCTTGATCGTTATTTTGTCGACCGATGACTTCGTCATCAAATTTTTCCAGCGATATGCAACGAAATGAATTTATCGTTTTCTTACTTATTTCTATAATATCACCAAAATGATCTGTATGAGGATGTGATATTTGCAACTCATCAATTTTAGAAACCTTTTCTAAAAATCGTGAGGGGGACACATCACCACCGTCATTGCCACAATCAATAACTAAATTATTGCCCAATGGTGTTTCTGCATAGATAAAGTCTCCATGCCCAACATTCAATACAGATATTTTTAAGATTGGCATATCAAACCTTTTCCCATCGTTTTATTTCGCAAGTTTCGCATATTTCCTCTTCTAATCATATGGTGTTATACCATAACGCATAAATTCACAAAAATTAATCCTGCAAACAACGGACAGAGTACAAGTAGTTTTTATTGTAGTAGTCGTAATTGAAGTACTCGCTGAAATAAAACATATCCCGACTGTAGGCGTTGCTGCTATTGTACTCGCTAGCACCCCACCAGTTACCGATCATGCTGACACCTTCGAAACTACCGTCGAAACTGCCTAAGCCACCCGGCAGAGCCGAAAAACCATACTTATCTGTGCCGTTGCCATTTTCGTTCCAACCACTCGTAGCCCTCAAAAATTTACCTGCAGTGTTTTCACCGCCAACAAAATCATCTAGCTTGCCATATTCACTCTTACTCGGCAAATGCCACCCCTTTGGGCAAGCCTTCATCGCCGTTTCCCAATTATACAACCGCCCATACTGATCGCAATTGGCAGGTTTGTTATCATAACATTTTGAACCGCTTGCATTGTAGTTCAAATTCTCTGCCATCCAAGTCTGCTTTCCTATCACAACCATTTTGTATTCCCTGCCATCACGGACATCTGTAAAAGACTTTCCGCTACCACCCGATACTCCAAGCATCTTCCCAAACATACCTGGTGCCTCTTTATCCAAAACGGAAAGCAAATCAAATACATCTTTGGAAACACCCGTAAACAAACTAATCAAACTCCCACTTCTAGTATCGTATAGCTCCACCTTGATAGCTAAATTCTTTCCGAAACGCCCTATACTTGCCTGAGCAACGTAATCTGCACTTACCTTTCTGCCCAAATCCACAAGGCAGGTTGCCTCTTTGCATTCCTTTTGCATACGTTCCTGAGAACCAAAAAAAGCAAATATGCTCTCTGTTGTCATAACAGCATAGCTTTCTTGAGGTAGGATCTTAACAGCAATCTCACGTAGCCTATTCGTCAAATGGTTCAATTCAGAAAGCTTTATTTGCTGTTCTTCGTCATCTACCGTATTTATTATAGCTACACGCTTTTGTTGCTGCCCGTAGGCAGAAAAGGCAAGCAAAAGTAAAATAAAAAGATGTTTCATATTCTATTAATTTATGGATAACGTGGTCATAGGTTGGTGTAAATATAGAAAAAACAATCCTCAACAAAATCAAGTGCTTCTTTGCCTTTCAAAGCAGGAATGGAATTTATAGGTATAGCCATAGGGGGTGCTTTTCCAGCAAAAATCAGGAATAAAATCCAAGAAAGTCATAACTTTTTTGGAATTTTTTCCTGAAAAGTTATAATTCTCGTATATTTAACTTCAGGTTATTAAGGTTTTTATTTTCTCAATAACTTCTGCCAATTCAGAATCCTTTATCTTTAAGACAAATTTAGCTTTCCTGCTTTTCCAATCAATACATTTATTTTATACAATCATATATAAAATTAACAGTTAGACCTAGTAAAAATGAAATTACCAAAGGGAATCCTATGAGAATATAATATTTAGCTTTTATAAACAAGGCGTTTCCCATATTTTCGGATTGAAATTTATACCAATCGCAATGAGCTACATACGCTTTAACAAAAAGATTTACAAACGAGTTGCCTTGGGGTGGGGCTATTCCAGAAATTGGCGTTAGCAATACATCGCGAAATGCATTCGGGGGAAGAAACAGCCTGTCAATTTCATCACAGTCCACTTCCATAAAATCTAACACTTCTTCTGTCATTATTACCTCTCTTCTTGGTTCATTGTGTTGTGCAATGAACCTTATTAATATACAATTTTTTTCTGGCAAGTGTAACTAATCAAACTTAGCATCCTTAGGCAACATCCCCAACTTCCTCTTAGCCCAAATTTTAACGCTTTCAAGCAAGCTGTAAATAACCGGCACAACAATCAGAGAAAGGAACATGGAGCTTGTCATTCCGCCCATAATTACCCAGCCAATGCCGCGCTTCCATTCGGAACCTGCGCCGTGACCTGCGACTATGGGAAGCATACCAACAATACACGCGAGGGCGGTCATCAAAATGGGGCGAAAACGAATTTCTACGGCTTTTATCAGAGATTTGTAAACGCTGTTCTCTTGCTTTTTTATTTGGTTTGTGAAATCAACAACCAGAATTGCGTTTTTAACAACCAAACCCACAAGCATAATAATGCCAAGCAACGAGAAAATACTCAAATTATTGCCCGTCAATGCTAATGCCCACAATGCCCCTATAATGGAGAAAGGAATTGAGAACAGCACCACAAATGGATAAAGATAGCTTTCGTAAAGAGCAACCATAATCAGATAAACGAGAAATATAGAAGCAAAGAGCGCAATGAACAGAGACTTGAAAGCATCTGCTTGATTTTTCAAATTCCCTTCAACTTGATAGGTTATATCGTGGTTGCCTTTTAATTTTTCATTTAACTTTGCCTTTATGTCTTCGCCTATTTCGCCAATGGAACGCCCCTCTATGTTGCCTTGCAACATAATGGAGGGAATGCGACCATAACGTTCCATCATATTTGGTCCTGTGCCTTCGGTTATGTTTGCGATTTGTTTTAGTTTAACAGGTGCGCCGAGCTGGCTCATAATTGTCAAGTTGCCCACATCTTCTGCGCTACGGCGGTCAAAGCCGTCAAAGCGAACATTTATATCGTATTGGTAATCGCCCTTTAGGAATTTTGCGGTTTGGTCTCCGGCAAAGGCATATTGCAAAGTGCCGCCCACGGAACCCAAGTCCAAACCCATGCGCGCCATTTTTTCGCGGTCTATATCTACCACAACTTCTGGGCTTCCCAAATCCGAGCTGAGTTTTATATTGCGAATGCCCTTAATTTGCCCAAGCGTATCTAGCATTGTATTTGCAAAAACCAAGAGCGAATCTCTGTCTGAACTTTGCAAAACAATTTGTATAGGAGCGTTCATGCCGCCACCGCCGCCACCCATCATAGCATCTGCCGCCACGGTTGCCTTAACTCCGGCAAAATTGGAATTTATATACCTCTCCACGTATGCGGCAAAATCTTCTGAGCTTTTTGTGCGTTTATTTTTGTCCACCAGTTTTATGCCCAAATTGCTGTTGAAAGCACCGCCGCTGCCAAATCTGGAACTGCTCGCTCCAACTCCGGCATATACGCTCAAAACTTCGGGCATTTGCAAAATTTCTTTTTCTATGGAGCGGGTAATTTCATTGTTTTGCGAAACAGAAATATCTTTGGCAAATTCAAGCGATGCAGAAACTCCATCATTATCTCCGTTTGCCACCATTTCACTGCCTATATAGCCAAGCGGAAGCAAGGCAACAGAAACGACAAAGATAATACCGGATAAAAACAGCGTTGTGAAGCGATGGCTAAGACCCCAATGTAAAACAGACATTATTAGATTGTGGAACAAGCCCACAAAACTTTCAAAAGAATGAAGTATGGTGCCCCAAATTCCTTTATTTTCAACACGAGTTAATTTTCCAAAGCGGCTTGTCATCAGCGGAACAACAGTAAATGCAACAACCAAGGATATGGTAACAGAAATAACTATGGTTAAAGCAAAGGACTGAAATACAGGGCGAAGCATTCCGGGCGCGATTGAAATTGGCAAGAATACCACCAAAAGCACCAAAGTTATGGATAGCACAGAAAGCCCTATTTCCTTTATGCCGTCAACCGAAGCCTGCAAAGCGTTTTTGCCCATTTCCATATGGCGGTAAATATTTTCCAAAACAACTATGGCATCGTCAACAAGGGTTCCTATCATCAAAGACAAAGCGAGCAGGGTTACTATGTTCAAGGTAAAATCCATAACAGCAAGCCCAATGAATGCGGTAATCACCGAGAGCGGAACTGCGACCATAACTATAATGCCATTGCGCATGGAATGCAAAAAGAAAATCATAAGTATGGTTACAAATACCACCGCCAAAATCAAATCTGTACGAACTGCATCTGCGGCATTGCGGATTATTATTGAACCGTCCATAGCTATGCCAAATTTAAGCCCTTGTTCCTCGTAGCGTTTTTCCAATTCCTTCGCTTTTTTCTTTGCCAAATTCGCAACTTCCACAGTGTTCGCATCGTCTTGCTTAGATATATACATACCAACTGCGGGTTGGCCGTCTAGCCTGTAAAAACCGGTGACATCTTTAACAGCATCGGTCACCTCTGCAATATCAGAAACTTTTAGCAAGGAGCCATCCCCATTTCTTTTTATTATGGTATTTGATATATCTTCTATATTTGAATATTTTGCGGAAAGCCTTATTGAGCTCGTTAAACTATCTGTTTTTATGTTGCCCACAGGAAAACTCATATTATTTGTTTTAACAGTGCTAACAACCTGCAAAAGCGATAAATTTTGCGACTGCAATTTTGCGGGGTCAACGTTCACTTGAATTTCGCGTTGCGATGCCGCCATTATGGATACTTCTCCCACGCCGAGAATGCTGGAAAATTCCGGTATAATGCGGTAGTTCAGCAAATCGTACAATTCCGTTGCAGAAATATTATCTGCCCTAACCGCCAAATTCATAATTGGGAATGCGTTGAAATTTATTTTTATCACCATTGGGTCGTAAACTTCGTCTGGCAAAGCGGTTTTTGAAGAACCCGCAAGCCTTGACCCATCGTTCAATGCAACATCCGTATTTGTTCCCTGCTTGAGCATCACCATCACAATAGACACATTTTCTCGCGAAACGCCTCGTACATAATCCATGCCCTGCACAGAAGAGAGCGTTCCCTCCATAACCTTGGTGACGGAATTCTCCACTTCCGAAGGAGATGCACCAGGATAAACCGTGACCACAATGAACATGGGCAAATCTATGTTGGGCATCATTTCGTAGCGCAAACTGCTGTAACTGAGCAAACCTAGGAAAGCAAGAACTGTAAACACCACAACAACAAATGTAGGGCGTTTAATTGATAGTTCGGATAAATTCATTGTATTATCCTCACGGCAGCTCCTTCATATAAATTTTGATGTCCGGTTAAAACTATGCGCTCACCCACATTAAGTCCAATATCTCTAACAATGGCAAGGGAGCCTTCCACGAGTTCCAAAGAAATTCTTTTCAACTTTGCCTTATCGCCTTCAACCACGTAAACTTTTGGGTCTTTTACGCCATTTACCAAAGCCTCTCTTGGAATGGCAAGAACATTCTCCATAGGCGGCAAATCGAAAGATACGCTTCCTGCCAAATCTGGGCGAAGTTCTCCCTTTTCCACAGAAGGGTCTTTAATCATAACCTCAACAGAATAACGACCGCTCAAATCAGCGGCTATACCTACATTGCTAATAACGGCTTTAAAATCTTTGCCCAAAGCATCTATGTGAACAGTTGCCGGCATTCCCTGCTTAATTTGCACAATTTCCATTTCTGTCAGTCCTATTTTCATAATCATATCGGAGAGGTCGGCAACTTTGAATGTTGGGGCACCGCCACCGACAACCGAGCCAATTTCCACCATTCTCTGAACAACAACGCCTTTTTGCGGGCTTTTTATCGTTGTGTTATCAACCTGTTTATGCAAAGCCACAACATTGGCATTTGCCGCTTCAACCGCCAAACGCAGGTTATCAACAGTTTGCTGGGTTGCCGCCCCGCTCGCGGCAAGTTTTTGGAAACGCTCCAAATCCCTTTGGTTGTTCAAAAGAGAAGCTCTTGCTGTTTCTAACTGAGTGGCAACAACGGAGGCATCTACATAAGCGAGTACGGTGCCGGGCTGAACAATATCGCCAACTTCTTTGTAAACGCTTTTTACCTGCCCCGCTGTTTCTGCAAGAACAGTGACCTGCCTTTTGGCAGAAAGAACGCCGGTTATCTTTATTTTGCGTTCCAAATTCTGCGTTTGAACCGTATGGAGTTTAACCGGAATTTCCATAACAACGCCTTTGCGTTGCGAAAGTGCTTCCATTCTTGTGGTTTTATTATGATTGAGCATAGCAAAAGCTCCTGCCACGGCAGCCACAATGAGTACGAGCGCAAACAAGGATTTTTTCATAATATACCCCTTTGGTTGGATTCCAATTATAAAACTAAGTAAATAATAGCTATTTTGCAGGGTTTTTCTGCATTTGCAAGGATAAAATGAAATTTTGAGAGGATAAAAGGATTTCCCAGCCGTGCGGCAGGGGTAAGAGCTACGTACTTTTCTATATTACGAGGAAAATGGGAGGCAACATTATGGCAACAAAAACGCTATTGCAAAAAGCAGTAGAAATCGCAAGCTCTAGTTCTGGCAGAAGCAGAACTAGACAATTACAAGAATTGCTTGTTCCGAAAAATAGCGAAATGGAAATAAAAAATGTTAAATGGCAGCCTCGCAAAGGGGATTGGTGAATTTATGACCGAAGAAGATTTTGATAGTTTATGGACAAATATAGCATTAATAGAAATTGGAAAAGCAATTAATTTATGTAAGAAAAATGGTATAAAATTAACGCAAAGGGAAAATGACAATAGCTTTAAGGAAAATACCTATAATAGATACGAAACAGAAAGGCGTAATTTTAGAATCAAAACAAAAATAAAAGAAAATGATTTGTTGGACAGACATAAAGTTGCCGCTCTGTTTTATATTGCTTTCGTTGATAAAGTAGGCGGATATTCTTTTAAGGCATCTCTTGGCAAAATTAAAATAGATGAAATAGGAGCTATAGCTACGCATATGATAGCCTTTGATATATCTCTTGGTATAATGGAGTCTTTCATAGCCAGCGATTTTAAAATAGATTCTGAATATAAGAAATTTGTTGGGAAAAACGGACTAACGAAAGTTAACCTAATATGTTTTAAACCGCAAGATCACACAAGCTATAAAGAAGAGGTTTTGAAGCTACTTATTTACGCTCAAAACGAAAATAAACTATCAGTAGGCGAACTTGCAATTATATTTTCTTCAATAGAAAACAATACCCGCGTTCACTATGAACTATCTTCTAAAATGTAGCCTCTATTCAAAGGGTTTCACGGCTTTGGTGTTCTGTGAGGGATTTACTATATTCTTCCCGAAAGGAGACAACCCATGACGAATTATTACGAAAAAGAATTTGAAACACTGCCACGTGAAATTCTTGCAAGATTGCAGCTCGAAAGACTGCAAAATCTTTTAGAATATGTTTATGAAAAATGCGATTTTTACCGGAAAAAGCTAGACGAATCCGGCATTAAGCCAGCGGATATAAAGAGCCTGAGCGACTTGAAAAAACTTCCTTTCACCACAAAACAAGACCTGCGTGATAATTACCCTTATGGCATGTTCAGTGCCTCAATGAACGATATAGTTCGTGTCCACGCCTCAAGCGGAACAACGGGCAAACTCACCGTGGCGGGCTACACCCAAAACGATATAGATATTTGGTCTGCTGTTATGGCACGTTCCTTTATGGCAGGGGGTTGCTCGCATAGCAGCATAATTAATGTTGCTTATGGCTACGGATTATTCACAGGTGGGCTTGGCGCACATTATGGCAGCGAACTTCTCGGTGCACTCACCATACCTGCCTCTAGCGGAAACACAAAAAGGCAACTACAGATGTTTAAGGATTTCAAAGTCACTACGCTGTGCTGCACTCCTTCGTATTCGCTTTATTTGGCAGATGAAATGGAAAAAGAGGGCTATAAAATCTCTGATTTTAGCCTAAAACAGGGCTTTTTCGGTGCTGAACCTTGGTCTGAGGAAATGCGCACGCAAATTCAAGAGAGGCTTGGGATTAAAGCCTATAACATTTACGGGTTAAGCGAAATAATAGGCCCTGGTGTTTCAATAGAATGTGAACATCAATGCGGGGCGCATATATGGGAAGACCACTTTTTGCCAGAAATAATTAACCCAGAAACACTTGAACCCTTGAAAAACGGCGAACAAGGCGAGCTTGTATTCACAACAATAAGCAAAACCGGAATGCCTTTAATCCGTTACCGCACACGCGACCTTTGCTCCTTGATTGAGGAGCCGTGCAAATGTGGGCGCACCCATATTAGAATGACAAGAATCATAGGGCGAAGCGATGATATGCTCATCATCGGCGGTGTCAACGTGTTCCCATCGCAAATTGAAAGTGCGCTTTTTACGGTAAAAGAGATAGAGCCGCATTATCAAATTATTGTGGATCGTGTGAATAACCTTGACAAGATAGATATCCAAGTGGAAATAAAGGATGAATTATTCAGCGATGAGGTGAAAAACCTTCAAAATCTTAAAAATCTGTTAGAGAAAAATGTGTCTAGCGCAATAAGCATAAATGCGAAAATTCATTTTGTGAGCCGAGGGACAATAGAACGTAGCCAAGGCAAAGCCGTTAGAGTAATTGATAAGAGGAGGATTTAATATGATAAAGCAAATTTCTGTTTTAATTGAAAACGTGCCTGGTCAGGCTTACAAACCAATCAAAGTGCTTGGCGAAGCGGGCATAGATGTGTGTGCGGTATCTGTTGGCGATACAGAAGATTTTGGCATTTTGAGAATGATTACGCGAGATAACGATAATGCGATAAATGTGTTGAAAAAAGCTGGCTTTACAGTGAATTTGGCTGATTTAATCGGTGTTGTTGTTGAAGACCACCCTGGCGGTCTTGCAAATCTTCTCACTGTGTTTGAGAAAGAGAACATTAACATTGAGTATTTTTATTCTTTTATTCCGAGAAAAGGCGAAGAGGCGATAATGTTTTTCAAAGTGGAAGAGATTGAGGCTGCTCTTGGCAAATTAAAGAAGCATAATGTCACTCTCGCAGAAACAATATCTGGGTAGATATATTGGGTTGAGTATATTTCTATATTCAATAAGAGAAAGAGGAGAATTTTATGGCTTTACCAATAATGGCAACACCTGTGCTAGAAGGCGAGGATGCTTTGCGTTTTTACAAAGAATTGGAAGAAAGCGAAGGAAAGCGAGTTTCGGCAGAGGAAATACGCAGGGGCAGAGATATATTCAATGCTGTAATGAAACGAAATCCAAATATGAGAGACCTATTCGGTGGCGTTGCAATATAATCTTTTTGATTATTCCTTTAAAATTCTTGAAGCTCAGGACAAATATGAATTTGACTGTGGAGATGCTGACCTTACAGAATTCTTCCTCAAAGATGCAATTCCTCACAAAAAAGAACTTATTGGAGTAACTTACTTTTTTTATGATGACTCACGCAAATTAGCCGTATCATTTTTCACGGTTTCAAATGATGCTGTAAGAACAGATACATTCAAGGAAGATTTGCCAGAAGGCAAAAGATATAGTTTTTATCCAGCGGTAAAAATAGGACGATTTGGAGTGAATAAAGAATTCCAAGGGCAAGGCATTGGTACGCAAATGATGGATTACATAAAATGGTTTTTTGTTTCAACAAACAAAACGGGCTGTAGATTTTTGACTGTGGATGCCTATAACAAACCAGAAATTTTAGATTTCTATGGTAAAAAAAATGAATTTACGTTTTTATCAAACAAAGATACAGGAAAACCAACTCGTACAATGAAATACGACTTAAAGCCGTATAGCAATGGCTTGTTGCTGGATTCTTACGCAAATAGGTAAGGACAAAATGTATTCAACACCGCAAATAATGGGCATAATAAACTGCACCCCGGATAGCTTCTTTGACGGGGGCAAATACAACACGCCAGAACTCGCTTTTGAACACGCCTTGAAACTATTGAGCGATGGCGCAAATATTTTAGATATAGGCGGAGAAAGCACAAGGCCAGGCTATGAGCAAGTCCCAGAAGAAGAAGAACTTGCAAGGGTGATTCCTGTTATAGAAATGCTTGCAAAAGAGCGGAGCAGAAAAAATTTTCAAATATCCATAGATACAACAAAAGCAAATGTCGCATTGCAGGCGGTAAAGGCTGGGGCAAATATGATAAACGATATTTCTGCAATGGAGCACGACCCCGAAATGTTCAAAACCATAGCAGACACAAAAGCAGATGCCGTTCTCCAACACACGCTTAAATACGCAGGCGGCACGTGTTCCATTCAAGATGTGAAAAATTATCTCTTAAAACGTGCTGATTTGCTAAAGGAAAAAGGAATTGAAAATATATACATAGACCCCGGCATCGGTTTTGGAAAAACGCAAAAAGAAAATCTCGCATTAATATCAAACATAAACGCTCTTTGCCAAACTGAATACCCTGTGCTGCTGGGTGTTTCAAGAAAAAGTTTTATTTCAAAAATAGAAGGATTGGAAAACAGCAACCGCCTTGTTCCAAGCATAGTATGCGGCATAATAGCTGCTCAAAAAGGCGTTAAAATTCTGCGTGTGCACGATGTTTTGGAAACAAAAGAGGCACTTGCAGCCTTGTTCACTGTTTCAGCAGAAATGCAATAGCCTGTTCCTTGTTTGAAGAGAAAGTCATATTTTTTCTGCCGCATAGCTTGAATATGGCATTAACCATAATCTTTTTTATGCCGTCAAAGCCAATTACCGAACCGTATTTTGCATAAGGCTTATTGTGCTCCATCCAGTCTGCTATTATGTTTTTGGTTTCTGAATCGAATTTCACATCTTTTATGTTTGTTATGGTTAGCAGGGAATGCTCGGCATATTTTGTTATGCGCTCCTTAGCCATTTTGGTAAATTCCAAAAATTCATCATTTGTTTTAAAGTCAGACAAATCATAATAAACGAAGTCCTTGCCTTCTAACGTAAACTCTTCAATGCGTTGTTCTATGTTCATTCTACCTCCTTTAGCAAAATGTCTATTGTTGCTCCGGCTTTTTCGTATTCACCGGTAACAGTGTCTTGCAAAACGCTTTCTAGGGTTTCCCCTATTTTTGGTGCCTGGACAAATTTTTGCAAATTTCCTGTTATTTCATTAATGGCACCAAAATCAAAAGCATCAAATGCTTCCTTTAATTTACAAAGTTCACTTTTCAGCATTTCAAAATCAAAAGAGGTTTCTTGTTTCAAACTGCCTAAGGCCGTGCCTATATTGTTTAGAATCGTTTCCAAAGATGTTAAGAAATTGGGATTGTGCAATCTGACAAATGAGGAATCTTCTTGCCGGCCTGCTATTTCCAATACCTTTGCCTGCTCAGACAAATCGGCTGCGCCAAGGCTTGCAGATGCGCTTTTTAATGCGTGAACATAAGTGGTATATAAGGGATAATTATCCGTTTCCAAGCACTTTTTGATTTCTTCTATTTTCTTTAATCCATCTTTATAGAAGGCAGATAATGCTTGCGCATAGCTTTCAAAGGTTCCGCCTGTCATGGTTATTCCTTTCTTGACATCTACTCCATCTATTTTTACCTTTACCTCAGAGTCAATATCGGTTTTAATTTCTTCGCTCGCTTTTTCCCGCTTTTCTTTTGGTATCCATTTTTCCAACATAGCATCTAATTTTTTTGTGTCTATGGGTTTTGACATAAAATCACTAAAACCATTAGAGAGAAACATTTTTTCTACACCAGACACGGCATTGGCAGTTAACGCAATTATGGTCAAGTCCGAATAACGCGCATCTTCGCTCCCCAATTCCCTTATGTGCCTTGTTGCCTCAACACCATCCATTTCCGGCATCATGTGGTCCATAAACACAATATCGTATTCATTCTTTTTCACCAATTCTATGGCCTCTGCACCGCTAAGGCATGAATCCACGTGCATTTTGTAAGGAAGCATCAATCCTTCGCATATTTTGAGGTTTGTGCCTATATCATCAACAACAAGAACCCTTGCTTTGGGTGCGATAAACTTAATTATGGTTTCGCTCGCATTGTAAGAGAAACTCTCAGAAACATTGTTTAGAACATTAGCTACCGATATGGAATGTACCGGCATAGCGAGAATGCTGTAACTTCTGTCTGCTATGGCATCTCCAAAGTTTGCTATAAGCACAATTTGAGCCTTGGAGCCAACTTCCAGCATAACTTTGCGAATATCTTCCAGCAAAAGAAGTTCAACGAACACAAAGGAATAATCTCTTTCAGTTAGTTTTGCTCGGAATGTCTCTTCGTCTGTTGCATACGTGCAATATACACCCATAGTGTCTATGGCGCAAATCATTGAATCTGCGTATATCTGCAAAGGTTCATATACAAGCACACTCTTGTCTTCGGGGTTTTCCACCTTAGCCAAAGGATCAAGAGAGCGAATTTTTTGCGGAAGTGTTATGGTGAATGCGCTACCTTTGCCATATTCGCTCACAACATTTATATCCCCGCCCATTGCATTAATTAAACTTTTGGTTATGGAAAGCCCAAGACCTGTGCCTTCAACCCCTTTGTTCACAGCCAAATCAAACTGAACAAAGTCACCGAACAATTTTTTCATATCCTCTGGTTTAATGCCCATTCCGCTGTCTGTAACATCTATGGTTAAAACCACATCTTCGTCTATAATTTCACCGCTTGCAGAAAAAGACACAAAGCCTTCTTTGGTGTATTTCACCGCGTTGCTCAGTATATTTAACAACACCTGCCGGATTCTCGTTTCGTCTCCGTAAAGCGCATTTGGTATGCTGCCATCCAAATTCACCACAAAGCGAAGCCTGGAATCTATAACCCTCATTCTGATAATGCTTATCACATCGTTTATCAGAGAAGAAAATAGGTATTCGGAGTTAACTATTTCCAATTTTCCGCTTTCTATCTTTGAAAAATCCAAAATATCATTTATTATTGACAAAAGATTAACGCCAGATTGTTTTATTATTATAACATCTTCGCGCACATTGTTTGGCATATCTTTGCGCAAGGCAAGCTCCGACATACCTATTATAGCGTTCATAGGCGTACGTATTTCGTGGCTCATTTTTGCTAAAAAATCGCTCTTGGCTCTAGAGGCGTTGTCTGCTTTGATGGCGAGTTCTTCGTTCATCGTGAGCAATTTAAATAGATTTTGTCGCCGCTTCCACGATTTAATTTTTACATCATTTGCAATATAGGCAACAAACGAGCTTATGCAAAACGCAGAAAATAAATCGTTAAGGGAATATATAATGGCAGCATTTGTATAATCCATTCCGCTATAGGCTGCTACTGCAATAAACAGCACAAGTGAATATAAAATGTTTATAACTTTCAATTTTATAGTAAAAGGCGCAAAAGTGGATATCATCATTACAACGCAAAAACCGCCAATATACGAGGTTGCTGCTCCGCCAGATGTAGCCGTAATCAGTGTGGAGCCAATATAAAGATAATGTATCAATATTTTCAACAATATATCGGGACGGTACATAAAACGTTTTGTAAGTTTCAAGACCATCAATAAAAAACTGACAACACTTAGCCCAATTCTAATAGAAACCACAAATACCGGATGCGGGTGCAATATAAGGTCGTTCTGAATATAAGGCAACCACGCAAACATACAGATTAGCACCACAAAGAATAGCGAGCTTGCTTCGTAGTTTAACTCGCCCTCTAAAGTTTCACGGCTGGATTCATCGCCGTGAGCTATCATAATCGTTTTGTATTTTTTGAATATTTCCTTTATTTTTCCAAACATCACATTACCTTTTTAATATTGTTTAACAGTATCTTCAAAGATATTAAAAATTGAAGGTTATTTGAATCAATAAATTTAGAATTTTCTTGTTTGCCCGCAGATTCCAAAGCCTCTGCTTGCTCAGATAAGTCGTAAGCCCCAAGATTTGCGCAGGATTTTTTTAACGCGTACATATAAGTGGAATACAAATGATAATTATTCGTTTCTAGGCACTTTTTTATTTCTCTTATTTTCTTTAATCCGTCTTTATGAAAGGCGTTAAGCACAGCTATGTCTTTCTTTACATCCATACCTTCTATTTCTACCTCTACTTCCCTTGCATCTGCGTTCAATTTTTCTTGCTTTTCCTTTGGAAGCCATCTCCCCAGAATAACATTGAGCCTTGCAGTGTCTATGGGTTTTGACAAAAAGTCGTTAAAGCCATTTGCTAAAAACATCTCTTTTGTGCCAGAAACCGCATTGGCGGTTAATGCGATAATCGGCAAATTTGCATAATGCGGATTTCCATTGCCCATTTCCCTTATGAGCTTTGTGGCTTCAATGCCATCCATTTTTGGCATCATGTGATCCATAAACACCAAGTCGTAGAGGTTTTTCTTTACCTCCTCAATTGCCTCTTCGCCGCTAAAGCACAAATCAATCTTCATCTTGTAAGGCAGCATCAAGCCCTCGGCTACTTTTAAATTTGTGCCTATGTCGTCAACAATGAGAATTCTAGCCTTAGGTGCGCTAAACTGCACAACAGAAATACTTTCATTTGTGCCATAAGAAAAATGGTCAAATATGCCGTTCAATATATTAGCAACGGATATGGCGTGCGCAGGCATAGACAATATATCCAAATTTATGTCTGCGGGCACATGGCCAAATTCTGTTAGCAAAATTATTTCCGTTTTTGATTTAAGTTCTTTTATTATCGCTTTGGCATTTTTAAGCAGGGGATAAGAAACAAATAAAAATGTATGGTCTTTAACTTGCAGCTTTTCACGCAAAGAATCATCGTTTTTAATTTTATGGCAAGTCACACCTAAATTGTTCACAGTCCAAACTATAGAATCTGCGTATATTTCATTAGGCTCATAAACAAGAACACTTTTCTCTTCTGGTTTTTCTACAGATGCCAAAGGCTCATGCGTGCATATTTTTTGCGAAAGCCTAATGGTAAACGTGCTGCCCTTGCCGTACTCCGACTGAACGTTTATCTCTCCACCCATTGCATTCACAAGTTTTTTTGTTATAACAAGGCCAAGTCCTGTACCTTCAACGCCTTTGTGAGATGCCAAATCAACTTGCACAAATTCGCCAAATAGTTTTTTTAAATCTTCTGGCTTTATGCCATCGCCACTATCTGCTACATCTATGGTTAAAAAAACTGTGTCTTCTATTATTTTCCCATTCACAGAAAAAGAGACAAAGCCTTTCCTTGTATATTTCACCGCATTGTTCAATATATTGAGCAGCACCTGTCTTATTCTAGTTTCGTCTCCCAAAAGATAATTTGGAATATTGCAGTCTATATTCACAACAAAACTTATATCCGAATCAACAACACGCATTTTAATTATGCTCACCACATCATGTATCAGCGAAGAAAATTGGTAGTTGCCTGGTATTATTTCCAACTTGCCGCTCTCTATTTTTGAAAAATCAAGGAGGTCGTTGATTAAAGATAAAAGATTGGCTCCGGCTTGCTTAATTGTGATAATATGCTCATGGGCAGCATCTGGTATGTGCTCGCGCAAAGCTAGTTCTGCCATGCCAATTATTGCATTCATAGGAGTTCTTATTTCATGGCTTATTCTAGCGAGAAAATCGCTTTTGGCTTTTGAAGCGGCTTTTAAATCTTCCATTGTTTTGTGCAAAGGTTTAAGAAGCCCAGAAATAAATATATTGAATATTACAAAAATTACAGCCATTGCCACCATCATAGCTATAAATAATCCTGTCATATTTGTTTTATAGTCGCTTATGCCGTCTGGCATAAACGCCACAGAATACCAGCCGAGCAAAGGAACAGTGCCTATGGCAATTCTCCCCGACTCGGTATCTAAAGTTTGCTCCTCATTTGGTTTAAGATTTTTTGCGCGAGCAACAATATCAAAACCCGCTTCGCTTAACTCTTCGTTAATGTGTTTTTTCGCTGCCACCAGCTCAACATCTTTTGCACCGGTAATTTCCCCAAGAGTATTAAAAAAATAAAGCTCTGCTTTGTTGGTGTAGCTTTTATACAATGCGTTCACAAATTCCGAAAGATTTACGCCTGTTCCCAGAATGCCTATGGCTTTGTGTTCACTATCAAAAACCGGAGCATTAATCCATAGGTTTGTCACCTTAATATCTGGATTGTAGTTGATATTAAAATTATATTTTTCAGTTTCGTTGAGAGTCATTAAATACCAGTAGTTATTTGGGTCTTTTGCGTCAACAAAATAAGGCGCATTGTCGTCTGAATAAAATATTCGGTCTTTATCGTTCACCCAAAAAACCGAGTTTGCAGCAAATGCTCTTCTATAGGCGGCTATTTCTTCAAAAGCTATTTTTTTTAGTTCAGGATTTTCCGGCTCGGCAAAATAACGTTGTATCAAAGGAGAGTTTGCCATTTTAAGAGCAATGGCTATTTCGCTATTTACCAATGTTTCCAGTTTTATTCGTTCAATTTCCAATAGTTGAGTTAATTCATTGCCCTTGTTTGTTCTTATAATTTGCTGCATAAAAAAGATAAAAATCCCACTTCCCGCTATAAAAATTGCCAAAAACAGCACAACGGAAAATATGATAAATCTATTTTGCTTCATATTCAACTACTCTGCTTGAAAGAGTTTGCGATTTCGTTAAACTTATCAGAAATTTCAAGAAACACGTCTGCCAAGTTTGGGTCAAAATGCGTTCCCTTGCCTGCCATAATAATTTCAACAGCTTTTTCGTGCGTAAATGCACCTTTGTAAGGCCTCTCGGAAACCAAGGCATCGTACACATCGGCTATAGCCATAAGCCTGCCCTGAAGCGGAATCTCGGCTCCTTTTAGGCCCCTTGGATATCCTGTGCCATCCCATTTTTCGTGGTGGGTGGCAGCAAAAATTCTGGCGTGTTCCAAAAATTCGTGCTCAGTTGCATTCCGTTTTATTTTATCAATAATTTTTTCTCCAAAAACAGTATGTTTCTTTATTTCGGCAAATTCCGCTTCCAATAGTTTACCAGGTTTTCTGAGAATATCATCCTTCACAACAATTTTGCCCACATCGTGCAACTGCGAAGATAGCAATACCAAATCTATATTCCAACCACGTATCTCATCTGCATACAAAGGGTGATTTGATATGGCATTAATCAATAAACCCAAATAACTCTGCGTTCTTTCCAAATGCTTGCCAGTGATATCATCGCGGTTTTCCACAAGCTCTGCCATAGCTCTTAAAATGGCATTTTGAAGCTCCAAAACTGTTTTGGTTTTTGCATCCACCAAACTCTGAAGATTTTTATTATAATTTAAAAGTTCTTCTTTTTGCGATTCAACAAGCAAATGCGTTTCTATGCGTTTTAGCAAAAGCGGCGGGGAAAATGGTTTTGTTATGTAATCTATGGCACCCAAAGATAAACCTTCAAGTTCGCTATCGCTATCGTTTTTCGCCGTTAAAAAAATAATTGGTATATTTTTGGTTTCTTTTTTGTTTTTTATTATTTTTATCGCATCGTAGCCGTTCATCTCTGGCATTTCAACATCTAAAAGAATCATATCTGGAATGTTTTTTTCAAGCATTTTCAGCATACGTTCCCCGCTATCCACGGTGGCTACATTATAGTGACCAGCAAGCACATTTCTGCCCATAGTTAAATTTGTGATGTTGTCATCAACAAGATATATGGTTTTGCGTTTTGTTGTGGCACTCTCATTATCCATAGTTTTTTCCTTTTGTTTATCTGTTTATATTTGCAAAAATCGGTAACAAACTTGTGTCTAAAAATTTTGAAATCCATCCTGGCAAGAAACCCATCCCAAACAAGCAAATAAAATAGAGACCCAAAACTATTTTTTCGGGTATAGTTGCTGAGGGCAGGGAAGAAAAGCGCGGATTTACCGGACCATTCAACATTTTATTTGTTGCTTGCAAAACATAAACTGCGGTTGTGGTTATTGAGAGAATAGCGAGAACTGCCACTGCTTGAACCACTGAGTTGCTTGCTCCAAGCGAACCTATGAAAATGGGGAGTTCCGCCGCAAAACCGCTAAGACCCGGCAGTCCAAGCCCAGTAAAACCAGCAATAACAAAACCAACTCCTATAAGCGGGATAACTTTCATCAAACCGCCCATTTCGTCAACCATTCTGGTATGCGTTCTGCCATAAATCATTCCTATGCAGGCAAAAAACAAACCAGTTAAAAACCCGTGGGAGAGCATTTGCAAACTAGCTCCCTTTATGGAAATTAAATTCGTAGCGCAAAGCCCAAGGAATATAAGCCCCAAATGTGATATGGAAGAATACGCTATTATATATTTCAAATCGCGCTGCCTAATTGCAATAAACGCCGCCACCACCACATTGAACAGAACAAGCAAAACTATGTATGGCAGCCAGAACTTTGCACCCTCCGGCATTAAATACATCGCAACACGCAAACAGCCATAACCTCCCATTTTCATCATAACGCCAGCCGCAAACATAGACACCGCAGTTGGTGCCGCACTATGACCATCGGGGCTCCAGTTGTGAAAGGGAAAAAGCGAGCCAGAAATTGCAAAACCTATGAACAAAAGCGGGAAAGCCCACATTTGAAACTCGGTAGGCAACAGAACATCTGCAAGCCTGCGAATATCCCAGCTCCCTATATTGCTTTCAAAGTACATAGCTATAACGGCAATGAGCGCAAAGGCAGAGCCTAAGGCAAGAGTTAATGTCAGCTTTTTTCCGCAATAATCACGCCTACCTGTTCCCCAGCCAGCAATCATCAAATACATTGCCAGAGCCTCTACCTCATAGAACACCATAAATAAAAACAGATCAAAGCTCAAAAATACGCCAAAAACCCCAGCACCCAAAATTTGAATCATAGCGAAAAATTCCTTGGGTCGCTCAACATTCCAGCTCATCAAAATGCCCGTAAAAACTATTATGGAAGCCAAAACGCACATTAAAATTGAAAGAGCGTCTGCCCCTATTATGAACCTTATGCTAAGAGCCGGCAGCCAAGAAACATCTGTTAAGTATTGAATTTGCAGGGCATTACCAATAGGAATGCCAGAACTCATAGCCAAGCAATATATTTTAATCGTAAAAAACGCGCACAATCCTATATTTGCAAGTGCAGAAATGGCGTGAAACATCTTTAACGTGTGGTTTTGCTGCCTTGGTATAACCAAACTAACGAAAACCGTTAGTACTGGCAAAAACCAAATCAAATTGAGGACAGCAGACATACCGCTAATGTAGAAATTATTTACATTTCATTGTAAGTATCCGCTTCTATCGCTCTATGTATATAGTTCCCTAATTTTCTATATTTGTAATAACAAACGGAGTACAATGTATGAGTGCTACTATTACAATTCGCATAGATGAGAAGCTCAAAAAGCAAAGCGAGCAAGTATTTGAGGATATGGGGCTTAGTATGACGGCTGCTTTTACGATTTTTGCGAAAACAGTCGTTAGAATGGGCAAAATTCCATTTGAAATTGCAAGCGACCCTTTTTACAGTGAAGCTAACCAAGAAAAACTGCGCAAATCCATCGCAGATCTAAACGCAGGAAAGGGCAATGCTCACGAGTTAATAGAGGCGTAGAATGAAAAAAATATGGCAAGACGATGCTTGGGAAAATTATCTATACTGGCAAACACAAGATAAAAAAACTCTAAAACGAATAAATTTGCTAATACAAGATATAGACCGAAACGGATATAATGGGCTTGGCGACCCTGAGCCGCTTAAATATGAATTTACAGGATGGTGGAGCCGCAAGATAGATGCTAAGAACAGAATAGTATATCGTATTCAAGATGGAAAAATAGAGATTGCGCAATGCGGTAGTCATTATGGGGATAAATAATGTTTTGCATAAATTTCATTTTTCTATATTATCTCTAATGATTTTTGCCAATGCAACAACAGCAAATAAGTTTGCAGAGCTTCCAATAGAGGCTCTATTGCATATATTATGTGTACGCAAAAATACCATAGCAATTTGCCCCCCCCCCCCCCCCCCCCCCCCCCCCCCCCCCCCCGTTTAAACGCCTATTTTCTCGGCTCCGTTGGCAGGGGGCTTGCAAAAAATTCATTTTCACAAAAAATAACACTGGAGGTTCTTATGAACAAGGTTAAATTTGTTCTGCTTACGGCAGGTATTTTGCTTGCTTTGGCTTTCACATTTGGTTGCTCTTCGGACAGCGATACTGGCACAAACGCCACTTTCGTAGATAGTCGCGATGGCAAATCTTACAAATATGTTAAGATAGGCGAACAAGTTTGGATGGCGGAGAATTTGAATTATAATGCGAAAAGAAGTAAATGTTACAATGATAGTACAGCCAACTGCGCTAAATACGGCAGATTATATTACTGGTTAACAGCTATGGGCATAAATGCTTACGAAGAATGGGGCGAAAGCGATGTAAAACATCAAGGCATTTGCCCTAACGGTTGGCATATCCCGAACAATGACGATTGGCTTAAGTTGAGAAGCTACGTTGAGAGCAATAGTGGGTGCAGGTCTTGCGCAGGGAAACATCTGAAATCGAAAAGCGGCTGGAATTATAAATATAATGAATATATGGACGAAACATCTGGCAACGGCACGGATGAGTTCGGCTTTTCCGCCCTGCCGGGCGGCTGGGGCAACATCATTGACGGTTTCAGCGATGTCGACGACTTAGGCTTCACGAAGTACGATGCTGATTTCGGTTTCAGCGAGGTCGGCTACTTCGGCAGTTGGTGGAGTTCCACGGTGAAGGTGTTCACTAGTGAGGTGATCATCGCGGAGGATATCACCACGGAGGAGATGTTTCTTTTCTCCGACTTGTTCATCTCATACGACAATGATAATGCGTCTGTCTCCGGCTACGGGGACGGCAGCTATGAGAACTACGACCTGCGCAGTGTTCGTTGCTTGCAAGACTAGCACGTAGCCAAAAAGAATTTGCACCGAGTGGTGCGAAAACCTTACCAAACCTCATTTCTCTGCGGATATTTGGCAAGGGTAAAACAAGCGGAGAGGCAAAAGGAGAAAAGAAAATGGGAAAAACAACAACGACTGTATTAGTTATACAGCAGGAATACATTGACACAGTAGATCCTATACTTGAAAAATATATGGAGCCAGAAATGCTGGAACTACTTAATACCGCAATAGAGCAATTAAAAGAATTTAAGAAGGTTAATACTAACCCTCAATATAATTTAGAACTCGGAAAAATGAAGGGCTATTATATCCATATCTTGCGTAACTGCAAAGAAATAGGTTGTTTTTCATACAATAAAAAGGGTTCTAAAAAAGGTCTTGTGTTTATATACAATAACGCTCATAAAAAAGGCAAAAAGGAACAACCTATTGAAACAAGACAAATAAAAATAAATGAGTTAAACCCACACGTCATAAAAGATATAATAGAGAATACGCAAAAAAAATAAAGCACATCATTTCACATTTAGGGCAGGCGAACCCTGCCCCTACGGAACGTATCATTATATTATTCTGTAAATTCCAAAAATTCTGAAAATTCTGGTTCAGACAATATGTAATAAATTTTCTATATTTATTCCAAATATGAGTTCCATTGAAAAAAAGAAACTTGACATAACACATTTGAAAAATGCCATAGTTGCATTGCAGTCTTGTATTAACGATTATAATGAACATACTACCAAAGGAAATTCTTTGCGGGAATCGCTACGTTCTGGTGTAATTCAAAATTTTGAAATAGCTTATGAACTTTCTTGGAAATTTATGAAACGATGGCTTGCTTTCAATATTGGCAATTCTGTTGTAGATGGAATTCCTCGATTTGAACTTTTTAAATTATCGGCGGAAAACGCTCTGATATCGAACCCTGAAATTTGGTTTGATTTTCACGATGCTAGAAATAAAACTTCGCACGAATATGGCGAAGAGGTAGCAGAAGCGGTATTAGAATATGCTTTGAAATTTTTGCCTTACGCACAAGAATTTTTGGAAGTATTGGAGAAAAAAATATGATTTCTATTCAAAAAGAGCATTTGGATATGTTGAAGCATATTTTGAATTTGCATATTCCTGGTCACGAAGTCAGAGCTTTTGGCAGCAGAGTTAAGGGAACCAATAGAAAGTTCTCCGATTTGGATTTGGCAATTGTCGGTAATGGCAAATTGGATAATCGTTCTTTATGGAAATTAAAAAATACCCTTATGGAATCTAGACTGCCTTTTAGGGTAGATGTTTTGGATTATAACTCTATCTCGGAAAATTTCAGGAAAATTATAGATAACGAGTACGAGGTTTTAACTTATTGAGCAAATATGCGCCTTTCCATTCTCCATTTAATCTTTATCTGCGTGGCTACGGTGGTATTTGTGGTTTCTGTGTTTATTGCCTGGCACGGGAAAAATGAGCAAATTAAAGTTTTGAATAAGGAAATTTTGGCTGAACAGGTGAAGATTGACGAAATTGAAAAACAGGGAGAGAAGGCTTTGACCCTTTTTCGCATCAGCAGGGGACTTGATATTTTGTCTGAGAAAAAACTGCCCGAAGAACATAAGGATATTTTGGCAGAAAAATTATTTGCCATTTCAACAAAATATAAAATAGACCCTCTTTTGATTTTAGCCGTTATAAAACACGAAAGCAAAGGAAACCCAAACGCAAGAGGCTTTTACGTATCTGGCGGAAAATCTGGGGCACTGGGGCTTATGCAGGTAAAATACGAATCCGCTCTGGAAGTTGCCCGCTCTGTTGGGATTAAAATAGAATCGCCAAAAGATTTATTTGACCCAGAAAAAAACCTGATGGTGGGCACAGCTTATTTGCTCCGCTTAATTGCCAAATACAAAAATTTGCAACACGCCCTGATAGCCTATAACGTTGGCATTGGAACCCTAGACGAAAAACTGAAAAGCGGCGCGCCATTGCCAAAAAAATATTACAACATCATTATGAAAGAATATAAAGATTTAGCGAAGGAAATATTAAATTGAAAATTGATACTTGGAGAGAGCGCCAAAAACTCCACAGCAAGGTGCGAGATTTTTTTTTGAATCGCGGTTTGCTAGAAGTTGACGTACCAATGCTTTCCGCAACTTGCGGCACAGACCCACAGCTTGACTACTTTGAAACCCTGCCACCCACGCATTATTTGGCAACAAGCCCCGAATTTTTTATGAAACGTCTTTTGGCAGAGGGCTTTGGCGATATATTCTCACTAACCCACGCATTTAGAAAAGGAGAAACCGGAACAAGGCATAACTATGAATTCAACATAGCCGAGTGGTACAGAATAGGCTTTTCCGCAGAAGAGCTGCAACAAGAAATTTTAGACTTGGTAAACTGCATAACGGGCTTGAATTTACCCTTAAAAAGAACCCCTTGGCAAGCAGCCTTTGAAGGCGTGGATATGGAAAAATTAAAAACCGAACACAAAGATTGGACACAAGAAGAAATAGAGGATTACGCAATAACTACGATAAATAGAACCGAATTCATTGTTGATTACCCGCCAGAAAGAGCAGCCCTTGCAAAAATTCGCAAAAATTCAATGGGGCAAGAAGTTGCCTGCCGTTTTGAGCTTTATGTAAACGGGATTGAGCTTTGCAATGGCTACGAAGAATTGACCGATGCAAAAGAACAGAAAAAACGTTTTTTGGAAGACATAGAAAAGAGAAAAAAAATGGGAAAACCCGTTCCAAAAATTGACGAAAATTTTTTAACCGCTTTGGAAAAAGGAATGCCAGAATGCTCAGGTGTTGCACTTGGCTTAGACAGGCTTTATATGCTTGCTCTGGGCAAAGATAATATTGAAGATGTGCTGTTGTTCAGGGAGTGATTCGGCTATTTTTTTATGCAGCGAACTGAGTAACCCATTGCTTTTTTCGCCCATTCTCTATCCAATTTAATTCCGCCGCTTGCAAGTTTGGCAGAGTATGCCATATCGCCAGAATTTGTAGAAGCCCACCAATATCCATAGCTCCCCTGAAACGCAAAAGGTCCTCTACTTTCGTCTTCATATCTGAATCCAGCAAAAACCGCATCCCACACCGATGTGGCTCTAAGAAGATCACCATCCCAGTCTGATAAATCATCAAAATCATCTTTGCTTGGCAATTTCCAATCACCCTCGCAAGCACTGCAAATACTCATCGCCGCCGCCCAGTCGTACAATCTTCCATATCTACGTATATTGCAATTCTCATCAAAATTGCCATAGCACCACGAAGTTCCGACTTTCGGTATTTCATTTAAATTTTGAGCAATCCAAGTTTGCGAACTCGTTTTTTTCATTATTATTGTCTTGTAAGAATGTTCTCCACAACGTATTGAATCTGGCTGCGGCACAACTTCTTGCGAAGATGAGGAATTATATGAATCGGAAGAATAAGTATAATATGAAGAAGAACTCTTACCTGTTTCATATACATCAACATAGCAAGCAGAAAGAAGGAGCGTGAGTAAAAGCGAGAATGCGTTTGTTGCTTTCATTGTTTTTTCTCTAAAATTTCCTTATCGCCGAAACCCAATCACCAAAATCCACACCGCGCAATTCACCCGCTAATTCTTCTTTTGCTGCATTTTCGTTTGCTTGGGGAGAGGCTTTGAATGTTTCGGAGGTTCCCAAAGTGGCAATTTGCCTGTCGCCGCAGTCGGTGATGATTAGTTTGGGGGAATAGGTGCATATAATTTTTGCCAAGTTATCGGTTTTGCAGCTCGGCTTGTTAAGTTTTAACATTATGCCATTATCGGAGCATTTTGTTTTTTTAACTCCCGCAGATGCCAATTTTTCGTATATCACCTGCCCTATTATATCGCTAGTTGCGCTCCAGTGAACTGACCTGCCCGAAGATTTTTGAACTGGTTTTTGCGGAACTTCTTTTTGAGTTGCAGAATTGGTGTTTTTTACTGATTCCAATGCGGCTTTTCTAATTGAATCTGCGCTTTGCTGCATAGCCATTTTTATTGAATCCAATGCGGCGTTTTTTACTGAATCTGCTCTTTGCCTGGCTACTTTTTCTTCTTGCAATAGCAACTCGTTTTGCTTGGATATATTGAGCAATAGGGAAAATACAAAAGCCGCTATCCCCAAAAAAGCCACGGAGAAAAGAGAAATAATCAATTTTTTATTTCTTTTTGCCCAATGCGGTTTTGAGAGCAAAAATTTTTGCTTCATCCGCTCATAGGCTCCCTCAAAATGCTTGGGATTAAGGTCTATGCCATTTTTTTTAGTTATGTTCTTAACATCTTCTGGCAAACTTTTAGGGTAAACAAAGCCGTCTAAGACAAGCGGAACAACATTCTTATTTGATTCTAGAGCGCACACCATTTCTTGTCGAACCCAATCGTCTTTTGGATCGCTTTCGGGGTCAAAAAATTTATCAAAAATGCCAGGGTTCAGCACCAGCAAAAAATCTTTGCAATCATAAATTCTTTGTTTAAGTTCGTTGTCAAAATCCCCTTTTTCTAAAGTATCTATATCAAAAGAAACGGAATAACCGTCCATTCTTAAACGGTCATAAAGCAATTTGGCGGTGTCGTAGCCCCCTTTACGCCTGTATGAAATAAAAATTTCAAACTTTTTGGGCTTGGACATCGTTTAACGTTTGGAGAACTGGAAGTGCTTGCGGGCTTTTTTGCGACCGTATTTTTTGCGTTCCACAACCCTAGCATCGCGGGTTAGCAAATTTGCGTGCCTAAGAGCAGGTTTAATCTCTGCGCTTTGCTCAACAAGTGCCCTAGCAATGCCAAGACGAACCGCACCCATTTGGCCTGCTATGCCTCCACCGGTGGCATTGACTATAACATCCCATTTATCGGCATTGCCCAAAACGGAGAATGGAAGATTTGCCACCATATTCTGCACATCGGAATGGAAATAATCTTTGAAATCGCGGCCATTTATGGTGCGTTTGCCTGTTCCCTCTTTGAGAATAACGCTTGCCACTGCGCTTTTGCGCCTTCCTGTGCCGCGGTAAATTTTTTGCTGCACTGCTTTTTCTTTTGTTGCGGTTTTTGCTGTTGCTGTTGCTGCCATAATATTTCCTCGTTTTTCCTCTTTTAGATAGCCACAGGCTCTAGGTTTTTAGCTGTTTCTTTGTGTTCTGCACCGGCATATACTTTTAGTTTTTTGAACATTTTATGCCCCAAAGCCCCATGTGGAAGCATTCCCCAAACGGCGTGTTCAAGAGGATATTCCGGCCTGTGGTTCAAATATTGCTTAAATGATATCCAGCGTTCACCGCCTATATTGCCGGTATGGTGAAAATACTGCTTTGTTTCTGCTTTTTTGCCCGTTAAAGCCACTTTTGCGGCGTTAATAACAACAACAAAATCGCCAACATCTATGTTTGGGGCATAAAGGGCTTTATGTTTGCCCATGAGCAAATGGGCTATTTTGCTAGCAACGCGACCAAGGGGTTTGCCCTCGGCATCAACAATTTTCCATTTGCGTTCTACGGCATTTGGGTTCACAACAGGAGTTTTCATACTTCCTCAAAACTTATAGTCACGTAAATTTAGCAATTTCAGGGGCTTTTGTCAAGGTGTAAGGGCTAATTTTAACTTTTCTATCTTACATATATACGTTTTTTCAGAGGTATTTATATGAAAACAAAGGCTCTTGCCCTGCTTTTTGCATTATCTGCCACGATTTTTGCAACCGATTTAGAAGGTTTTTACAAAACCGTAGATTACAAAACTGGAAATGCAAAGTCAATAGTGCGTATTTACAAATGCGGAGATGGAATCTGTGGGCGCATAGTTGCGCTTTATGATGAAAAAGGGGCTAAAATAAAAGAAACTCTGAATGCGCCATCGCGAGTCGCCGAAAATGTTTCTGGCTCGCCAAAGATAGCAGGCCTTGATTTATTTTGGGACATGAAGCCAAATGATGATGAAAAAGGATATAAAGCAACGGATACAACATATCTCGTTGAAAGAATTTCTAACTCGGTAAAGCTGGCAGGTCTTGATGTAAGGTTGAATTCAGATAAAAACAAAGATGAATTTTCCGGCGGGAAACTTTTAAACCCCGACTCCGGCATCCTTTATTCCTGCGTTATTTGGCCCGATAAAAATGATGCTACGAAATTGTATGTTCGCGGCAAATTAGGACCTATAGGCCACACAATGGTGTGGGAAGTTTTTGATGTAGCCAACTTACCCGAAGATTTGAAAAATTTGGATGTCTCAAAATGGACTCCAAAAATTCCGAAAGCGAATTAAGGCCTCCGCTTAGTGTCCAAATACATAGCCAAAAGATTGCTGCTTATGATTCCCACAATGCTGGGAATTTCTTTTGTGTGCTTTTTGCTGGTTCAGCTCGTGCCCGGAGGCCCTGTTGAAGAGATGATTTCAAAGGCGCAAAGCGCAGCGAATATGAAGGGCGGGAATAATCTCAGCCCTGAGCAGATTGAGCAGATAAAGGCTTATTTCGGCTTTGACAAACCCATAACCGAGCGTTATTTTATTTGGCTTTTCAAGGTTCTGCGATTGGACTTTGGAAATAGTTATGCTTATGGGGGAGCGGCTTGGAATGTTATATCTTCTAAATTTCCGGTCTCTCTGTTTTTTGGATTGAGCTCGTTTTTTATATCATATTTGGTTTGCATTCCGCTTGGGCTTGCCAAGGCTGTGAAAAATGGTTCTAAGTTTGATTCCGCAACAAGTGCGATGATGTTTTCCGGCTATGTTGTGCCTGGGTATGCGCTTGGCATTTTGCTGATAGTATTTTTGGCAGGCGGTTCGTTTTTGGATTTATTTCCTTTGGGCGGTTTGACATCTGATAATTTTGAAAACTTCACATTTTTTGGAAAATTGCTGGATTTGGCGCACCATTTGTGCTTGCCCTTTCTCTGCTATATTTTGGCGGAATTCGCATTCCTAACCCTTTTAATGAAGAATTCCGTTTTGGAAGAGCTTGGAAAAGATTATATGCGCACAGCTCTTGCAAAGGGGCTTTCTTTTAAAGAGGCTCTGTTTAAACACGCCCTTAGAAACGCGCTACTCCCGCTTGCAACCAGAATGAGCGAAATTTTCACGCTTATGTTTGCCGGCGCGCTTTTAATTGAAAAAGTCTTTGATATAGACGGAATGGGTCTTTTATATTACAATGCAATGGTACACAGAGACTACAATGTAGTTTTGGGTATAATAGTACTCTCTTGCTTTATGGCTATGCTAGGCAGGTTGTTCAGCGATTTGCTGTACGGGTTTGTTGACCCCAGAATAAAGCTGGGGTAATAAATAATTATTCGTCTGTGGGCATACCTAGCTTATTTTTAAGGTCAAAAACTTCTTTTGCCAATTTATGGTTTTCTTCTGTCAAAGAAACAGCATCGCTCTTGGCTTGCTTAAGCTCGTCTGCTCTTGGGGTACGGTCTTCATCTGAGCCCCCTCTGCCTTTTCTGCCGCCACCACCGCCACTGGAGCCGCCGCCATCGTCAGAATCATTGTAATAAGAGGAGGAGCCGCCGCCACTCTTTGAACCGGCACATGAGGCTAAAAACATAAACGCACATGCGCAAATCAATAAGGATACTCGTTTGAACATAAAAAACTCCGTTTTAATTAAATATAGTAAATTATCCGCCTGCCATTGCCCAATTACCATTCATATGCATCAACAAATATATTCCAGCTCCTGCCAAATAACCCAGCAATGCTAGAGGTGCTATCCTTTTCAAATACCAGCCAAAAGAGAGGTTTCTGTCTATGCCCATAGCTGCAACACCTGCCGCAGAGCCAATTACCAGCATAGAACCGCCCGTGCCTGCGCAATAGGCTATAAATTCCCACATCAAATGGTCTTCAGGGAAAGAGGTCAAGCTGTACATACCCATTGTAGCTGCAACCAAAGGAACATTATCCACAATAGCAGACAAAAAGCCTATTATGATTGTGATTATGCGAACATCGCCCAAAGCATTTCCGAGTATTGTCGCAAGGTGTTCAAGCTGCCCTGTTGCCTCCAAAACGCCAACAGCAAGCAAAATTCCCGCAAAGAACAACACGCTTGGCGTGTCCACATCTTTAATCACGTGGTGAATATTGAGCCTGTTTGGAACACCCTCGCGGTGCCTGCGAGCTAAAAGCTCAACCACCGTCCAAAGTATGCCCAAAATGAAAAGCATTGCTATATATGGTCTAACATGGAAAAAAGTTTTAATAATAGGCACCATCAAAAGACCACCTATTCCAGCTATGAACAGCGCATTTCTCTCAAAAGAAGAAGGAGCATTTTCGGAAGTTTGCGAACTTGAATGGCTAACATTTCCACTTATGAAAAAAGTAAAAACTATCGCTGGAACGAGCAAGCATATTACACTTGGCAAAAAGAGAGCTTTTACTATGCCAGCCGCAGAAATTTGCTTGCCAATCCAAAGCATTGTTGTGGTCACGTCTCCAATGGGGCTCCAAGCTCCGCCAGCATTTGCCGCTATAACTATTACACCTGCCATATAAAGCCGACTTTTTGAATCGCTTATGAGCTTGCGGGTAAGGGTCATCATCACTATGGTTGTTGTTAAATTATCCAGAACGGCACTCAAAAAGAAAGAGAGCCAAGCAATAATCCATAACAAAACTTTTACGTTGCTGGTTTTTATTCGGGATGTTATCACAGAAAAACCATCGTTTGCATCTATAATGGCAACTATGGTCATTGCGCCCAGCAAGAAGAATAGTATTTGAGCCAAGTTGCCAAAAGATTCAAATAACTGTTCGTCAGTTCTATGAGCATCGCCCGAAAACTTGAACCATAAAAGCCAAAGCACCGTTCCCAAAAACAAGGCACTCGCGGATTTATTCACCTTTAATGGATGTTCCAAAGCTATGGCAAGGTACCCCAGTACAAAAATAATAGCAATAGCGGTATAAATCATAATTATCCACCTACCATTGACCAATTACCCTTCACATTCATCAGCAAATACAATCCAGCTCCCGCCAAATAACCGAGCAATGCCAAAGGGGTTATCTTTCTTAAATACCAGCCAAAAGAGAGGTTTCTGTCTATGCCCATAGCCGCAACACCAGCCGCAGAGCCAATTATCAGCATAGAACCACCCGTGCCTGCACAATAGGCTATAAATTCCCACATCAAATGGTCAGTGGGGAAATGACTCAATTCATACATGTGCATTGTAGCCGCAACCAAGGGAACATTATCCACAACAGCAGACAAAAAGCCTATCATCATTGTGATTATTCGAACATCTCCCAAACTATTTTCCAATATTTTTGCAAGAGCTTCAAGCTGTCCGGTTGCTCCCAAAACGCCAACAGCCAGCAAAATTCCCGCAAAGAACAACACGCTAGGTGTATCCACATCTTTCATCACGCTTAGAACATTGAGCCTGTTTGGAATGCTGCCGTGGTGCTTGTGCCCCAAAAGCTCAACCACTGTCCAAAGTATGCCCAAAACAAAAAGCATAGCTATATATGGAGGAACATGGAAAAGGGTTTTTATAACAGGCACCATTAAAAGACCGCCTATTCCAACTATGAACAATAAATCTTTCTCAAAAGAAGTGGGAGCATCCTCGGAAGGCGGCGAACTTGGATGGGTTATCTTTCCACTCATGAAAAAAGTAAAAA
>Ga0268262_10000107_pt1 | contig 102220 bp, 86 predicted proteins | sample TergutNc150P3_FD_190354 | JGI IMG/M metagenome (GOLD analysis project Ga0268262, IMG submission 190354) | Nasutitermes corniger P3 segment gut microbial community from laboratory colony in Florida, USA - Nc150 P3 (SPAdes) (version 2) | ecosystem: Host-associated > Arthropoda: Insects >... | reverse complement strand
GTTACGAATACTTACAACTCAAAGCCGAAGGTATCTTCAATATTCCTTATGGGTAGCCCAATTTCAGTGACCAATATCACAAAAAATAAATTTTTTCTAATTTACCCCTATGTTTTTTTCTCGCTCACTCGTATTATAGAGTATAGACAATTTTAAAGGAGACTGACAATGGATGAAAAACTAGAAGAAGCCCTTGAACGCGGGCACACACATTTCGAAAAAGACGACTGGGACAGTGCCATTGCGGAATATACCGCTGCACTTGAAATTAAACCAGATTGCGAAGAAGCCTTGCATTGGCGTGGCAGAGCATATTATTCCAAAGATGAATATGACAAGGCTATTGCAGACTATAACGCCGCACTTAAAATTAAGCCAGACCACACAGACAGCTTGTTTGGACGTGCTGATGCATATTTTTATAATGAAGAGTATGATAATGCCATTGCAGACTACACCGCTGGGCTTGAACTTGCGCCGAATGTCAGTGACGCTTTATGTATGCGTGGTCGTACATATCGTTTCAAGCAAGACATTGACAAGGCTATTGCAGATTATAACGCCGCACTTGAGATTGAGCCAGATAACTCTACGGCATTGTACTGGCGTGGCTGGGCATATATTGCTAAAGCGAAAAATGAAAACTACATAAAGGCTATTGCAGACTTTACCGCCGCAAACAAACTTTCGCCTGGTTACCCATATAGTCTATACGGTCGTGGTTGTGCATATTCTAACAAGAATGACTATGACAATGCCATTGCAGACTTTACCGCCGCACTTGAGATTAAACCGGATTTCCATGATGCCTTGTCTGAGCGTGGCGATGCATATTATTACAAGAGATACCAGGAAAATCGCAAGGAGAACAATAACAAGGCGATTGCAGACTATACTGCAGCACTTAAGATTAAGCCGGATAACTATTATGTTTTGAATAAACGTGGCGAACTATATGAGGAAAAAGAAGACTACGATAATGCCATTGCAGACTATACCGCCGCACTTGAAATTAAACCAGATAACACAGATTACCTATGTAAACGTGGTCGTGCATATCTTGACAAGAAAGAATACTCCAAGGCAATCGCAGATTTGGAAAAGGCATTGCAGATAAAGCCAGACTCTCACAAAGCTAAAGACTTCTTAAGCAGAGCTAGGGAGCAACAAATCATAAAGGAAAATCCAGCCGAAGCCATTGCCATTATCAAACGCCGTTTTGACGAGAGGAGATCTGGTAGCTGGAAATGGAATATTGAGGATTATACCGCCTTGCTTGAAGTTGAACCAAATAATCTATTATATCTGGAAAATCGTGGTCATGCCTATATTAGGAGGGAAGAATATGACAAGGCGATTGCGGATTATACTGCCATACTTGAAATTGATCCGAATTACTCTGATCTTTACAACCCAAACTCAGAGCGTGGCGATGCATATTTTAAAAAGGGTGACTATGACAAGGCTATTGCGGACTTTACCGTTTTAATTGAACTTGAAATAAAGGAGCATCCGGAGTATGCGTCTATGCAAAGGTATTGGGGTGAAAGGCGTGGCGATGCATATTTTGGAAAGGGTGACTATGACAAAGCAATTGCAGACTATACTGCCATGCTTGCCTTTTGGGAAATGGCTGAGACTAAGGAAGAACCCATTATGAGTTACAAAACATATATTAAGCGTGGCAAAGCTTATGCAGGTAAAAAAGAATACGACAAAGCAATTGCAGATTTGGAAAAGGCAATGCAAATTGAGAAGCAGTACCCAGAAGTTCATTTTTATGACAACCCCGAAAAAATCTTGCAAGAAATTAGGGAGCAAGCCAAATTATAGGAGGCTAACAATGAATGAAAATCCAGAAGAAATCACATTTCTTGGCGTATGCTTTGAAATTGTTAAGATAGTAGTGACGATAGTCCTCATATTCCTTATGTTCGCATTTAGCCCATTCGCCGCTTTGTTCGGGGGGAGCGATGACAATAACGTATGAAGATGCTTACAACTTCTACAAATTTCAGGGCGTACCGGATGAAGAAATAGACGCTTGGGCTTGTGCAGCCGTTAAGAGAGGGCAGTTGTTATCAAATGATTTAATGGATTTGCTCAATGAAGCCTATGGAAAACTCAAATCCGGTGACCAATATCACAAAAAATACGATTTTTCCTCGCTTACCCTATGTTTTTTTCTCGCTCACTCGTATTATAGAGTATAGGCAATTTCTAACTTCAAAAGCGAGGAAAAAATGGGAACCATAAGCAGCAGCTCTTTCGTTCATCTACAGGTGCATTCCGAGTATTCTTTTCTGCAAGCTCCGGTAAGAATACCGGCTCTGCTCAAAAAAGCAGGGGAATTAAAGCAAAATGCGGTGGCACTCACCGATAATGGCTTTATGTTTGGCATTTTGGACTTTTATATGGAAAAATCCAGTATAAAGAAAATTCTGGGCAGCCATATATACATAGAAACAGACAACTCAAACACAAACGACAAATCCTCTTACAACCGCCTCACCCTTTTGGCAGAAAATCAGGAAGGATATAAAAACTTGATAAAAATTGTCAGCGAACTCTATACATCCAAAGAAAAATTCCAGGAAATTCCAGCAATACCACTTGATTTTTTATCGAAGCACAGCGCAGGCTTAATAGCCATAGCCGGAGATTTGGCGAGTCGATTTGGGCGCGATGTTTGCGGAAATATGGAAAATAGGGCTAGGCAATTTTTAGATAATATATGCAAAATTTTTGATTACGAGCATCTCTATTTTTCACTGCAAAATCACAATATAGAAGAGGAAATTTCGGTAAATGAATTTTTGAGAAAATATGCTGCTCAAAATAAAAGGCAACTCGTTGTAACCAACAATGTTCATTACTTGTCAAAAGAAGATGCCCAAAGCCACACCGCTCTTTTGTGCATGGCTCAAAAAAGGAAATTGTTTGAATTTACGGATGAATATTTCAAAACAGAGGAATTTTACCTAAAAACAGCAGAAGAAATGTATGAGCTTTTTCCAGATGATATAGAGGCATTGGAAAATACTGTGAAAATAGCGGAGCGGTGCGAGGTGAGCATAAAAACAAATGTGGGTTCTTCTTTTTGGCCCCGCTTTGAATGCCCGCCGGAATTTGCAGATGAATACGATTATCTGGAACATTTAGTTAAAGAAAAAATTCCGCTTAGGTACCCAAACGGGCTTAATGATGAAAAAATAATGAATAGGGTAAAAACGGAACTTGCCACCATAAAGCAAATAAAAGTTCCTGGTTATTTTTTGATAATACAGGATTTTATTCAGTGGGCAAAACACAATGGCATTCCTATGGGCCCAGGGCGTGGCTCGGCGGCAGGTTCAATAGTTGCATACATACTCGGCATAACTGAACTTGACCCTCTTCCTTATAATCTGCTTTTTGAGAGATTTTTAAACCCAGAGCGCGTATCTATGCCCGATGTGGATATAGATGTTTCCGACAAGGATAGGGAAAAACTTATAGTTTATGTCTCCAACAAATATGGAGAGGAAAATGTAACTCAGCTCATAACTTATGGACGGATGAAGGCAAAAGCGGTTTTGTGGGCTGTTGGGCGTGTGCTGGATATTTCCATAAGCGATGTTGAGGCATTTGCAAAAAGAATTCCTTTTAAGTTGCCTGGCTTTGATGATTTCACTTTGCAAGATGTTAGAAAACAAGATGATGAATTGAATGCTTTAATAGAACGCTCGGAAGTTTATAAAGAATTTTGGAGTTTATCTGTTAAATTGGAAGATTTTATAAGCCAGTCCGGCACGCACGCCGCCGCGCTTATAATAGCACCTTGCAATATGACGGAACTGGTTCCTATTTATCGCCTTAAACCAGATGATGCTCCCGCTGTGCAATATGATAAACATTATACCGAAGATATAGGTTTATTGAAAATGGATATTTTGGGGCTTAGAAATTTGTCCATAATTCAAGAAGCGGTGAATACCATTGAAGAGACAAAAAAACAAAAGCTGGATATAAGCAAAATTCCATTAAACGATGCCAAAACTTTTGATATGTTTGGGCAAGGAAATACGGTTGGGGTTTTTCAGTTTGAATCTTTTGGAATGCGCAGATATTTGCAGGATTTAAAACCTAGCTGCCTTGAAGACTTAATCGCTATGAATGCTCTTTACCGCCCAGGCCCAATGGAAAACATTCCTAGATATATAAAAGGGAAAAATGACCCTTCAACGATAAACTGCTATCACGAGAGTTTGAAACCCATTTTAATGGAAACTTATGGAGTTATTGTTTTTCAAGAACAGGTTATGCAAATAGCTCAGGTATTGTCTGGTTTTTCGCTGGGCAAGGCAGATATTCTCCGCAGGGCAATGGGAAAAAAGAATGAAAAAGAAATGGCAAAAATGCAGCCTGAGTTTTTTGAAAATGGAAAAGAGAGAAATTATCCCGAACCCCTGCTGCAAAAAATTTGGAATGACTTAAAACCTTTTTGCGGCTACGCATTCAACAAAAGCCATTCCGCAACCTATGCTTATGTTGCATACCAAACCGCATATCTTAAAGCCAATTTTCCGCAGGAATATATGGCAGCCGTTATGAGCGTTGAAAGATTTGACAATCTGATAAATACTGTTGAAGAATGCAAAAGAATGGGAATAGAAATTTTACCGCCAGATGTGAATAAATCCAGAGAGGCATTTAGCGTGGAAGGGCGTTCCATTAGATGGGGTTTATCGCAAATAAAGGGATGCGGAGAGGTTGTGGCGCGTGATATTGAGCAAGACAGAAAAAAGAACGGTGAATACAAAAGTTTTTTTGACTTTGTTCGCAGACTTCATTTGTGCGAAAATGTGACCATAAATAAAATTGCCTTGGAAAGCCTCTCAAAAGCCGGAGCATTGGATTCCTTGCCCGGAACGCGCGCTCAAAAATTTGCATCTGTGGAACATGCTCTGGCAGATGCTGCTGCTTGGAAAGTTAAAAAACTATCTTCTCAAATGGCTTTGTTTGGCGATGATACCAAAGAGGAACCAAATTTGGAAGAATCTGCGGAGTGGTCTTTTTTGGATAGCCTTATGAAAGAGCAAAAAACACTTGGAGCACAGATAAGCGCCCACCCCTTGGACGAATATTATGCGGAAATCAGGGGTTTTGCAGACATTGACCTCTCCGACAAAGCAAAAATGGATGAACGAATGGATTCCTTTGTGAAAATTGCTGCACTTGTGAGCAACGTGAGCGAAAAATCAACCAAAAATAATGACACAATAGCCATTTTAACTTTGCAAGGCAAGCACGATAAATTGGAAGCCTTTTGCGGAGCAAAAAAATGGGAAAGCATAAAAGGAAAAAGCATAGAAAGCTCTCTTGTCATTGCCTCTGGCAAGCTTACAATATCTTCTTTTAACAACAAACCTCAATTAATGGTGAATTCCATTGAGTTTTTGGAAGACAAACTGAAACAGGCGAAAAATTTTTATATTGAATTGCACTCCAATTTTTTAGACCAAACTCAAAATTCCAAAATAAAGGAGTTCTTTAAAGAAAACAACAAAGAGAAGGGGGCTTCCGTATGTTTTTATATATCTGGCAATAATGGCTGCCAATATAAAATGGAAACGAGCAAATACAAAATTCCTCCTACAAGGGAAAATTTGAAAAAGTTGAATTCTATTTTTGGGAAGAAGGCTGTGTGGGTGGGGGCTTAGTTTTAACCTGCCTTTAGCAGTTTTCTGCTGAGGTTAAAATATCCTTTATTTCAAATTCAAAAGAATATCCATCGGCTTGGTTGAGCTTGTTTTTAACCGATTGAATTGCGTTTGCTATGGAAGATACATCTCTATTGAAAAATTTTCCTATTTCGCATAGAGAAAGACCACTTTGCCTGCATAAATAAATTGCTATTTTGCGAGGTTTATTAACGGTTGCCATTCGGCTTTTTCCGCAGAGGGTGTCTAAGGGAACGTTATATGCTCGGGCTGCTGCTGCCGCTATGGATTTTATTGATGGCGCATTGCTGCCAGATTTTTTTTCTTCGTAAATGGAATGGATTATTTGTGGGGTAATTTCACTTTTCAAAAGGGTTTGCCTTGCGGCGAGGTCGTTAATTGCTCCTTCTAGAGAGCATATATTTTCGCCAAGTTTTTCTGCTATCAGCTTCCAACAACTTTCAAGTTGTGCAGTTGGCAAGCCATTTTCAAGTGCTTTTTGGCGCAAAATGGCTATGCGTGTTCGCAAGTCTGGGCTTTTAAGTTCGCATTTTATGCCCATTTTCAAAAAATCCAAAAGCTCGGGTATGGGTGTATGTTTGCTTTTTGGGTTAATGGAAATAACCAGGGAGCGATTTTTGCTTTTAAGGCTTTTCAATATGTTCAAAAATTCATTTTGCGCGCTTTTTGAGCTGTAAATATTTTGCAAATTGTCAAAAAGCAAAATATCGGCTTGATATAGCATATCTAAATTGCCTTTGCGTTTTTCTTTGAAAAAACGGTCGGAATCCCATAAAATAGCCTTTTTTGCCCAAGAAGCAACTGCCTCGCGCCCAATGGCATGTAATAAATGCGTTTTGCCAAGCCCGGCGGCTCCTTTGATGATTAAAAAGTTTTCTTGTTCTCTCGGTGTGGTGGCAATGAATTTTGCGCTTTCCAAAGCCATTTCGTTGGAGGTTCCAGCTATAAAATTGTTCAGGGTGTATTTTTTGCAAAAATGGCTGTTTTTAAGTTTTTCGGGGTTTTTTAGCTCTGGTACCCCTGCTATAACCTTGTTTTCCTCTTTTGGGGCAGATATGGAAATTTGCTTTATGTTTTTGTCTATGCTTTGAGCGATTTTCAAAAAGGATTCGCAAAAATGCCCTAAAAACCATTCCTTTGCTAATTCGCTTGGCGTTTCTATGCTGAGAACGCCGTTTTGCGCAGACAGATGTTTTATGGAAGATAACCACTTTAAACTGCGGGATTCTTTGGGGTTTGAGAGTAAGAATACCGAAAGGCACTGCTCCCAGAGGCTGGGAGCAGGCTGTTCGGCAGCGTTTATATTGACATTCACAAACACAATAAAAATATCCAAAAATTTTTAAAGTTTTGCAAGTATCCAAAAGTCAATATTGGCTTTGCCGCCTTATATTTCTTAATAATCTTTATTTTTTAGAAGATTATTAAGTATATATTAACAAAGTATTAATATGTATTACGCATTATATTAATAAGTTATTTCTAACTTATTAACGAAAATTTTTGGGCGAGGGTGTCTCGGCTATTGTTTCAAAACGGAACCGATAAAACAGGGCTTGTGTTGCAAAACTGAACGTTTATAGCTTTAAAACGCTATTTTTGGCTTAAAAATGGGGTTTTTCTTGTGGCACGGCTTTTGCTTTTATTAAGGCAAAAGAAAATTTTCACTTAACCGAGAGGTAAAATATGTCCATTAAACCGCTTGCAGACCGAGTTTTGATAGAACCGGTTGAAGCAGAAACAAAAACTCAGGGCGGAATATTTATTCCCGACAATGCAAAGGAAAAGCCTATGCAGGGCATAGTAAAGGCTGTTGGTGCGGGCCGCAAGAGCGATAAAGGCGAAATAATCCCTATGGAGCTTAAAGCGGGCGACAAGGTTCTTTACGGCAAGTACAGCGGAACAGAAGTGAGCTTTGAGGGCAAAAATTATTTAATTGTTAAAGAAAACGATGTTTTGGCGGTTCTTTAACTGGAAATTCAAACAAGGAGAATACAATGGCAAAACAGTTAAAATTCGATATTCAAGCCCGCGAAGCTCTTTTGCGTGGCGTGGACAAACTCGCAAATGCGGTGAAAGTGACGCTTGGCCCAAAAGGGCGCAACGTTATGCTCGGAAAATCTTTTGGCGCGCCCTTGGTCACAAAAGACGGTGTAACCGTTGCCAAAGAAATTGAGCTAGAAGACGCTTATGAAAATCTAGGTGCTCAAATGGCTCGTGATGCGGCATCTAAAACCAGCGATATTGCAGGAGACGGAACCACAACGGCAACCGTTTTGGCTCAATCTATAGCTCGCGAGGGCTTGAAAAATGTTGCAGCAGGTGCAAACCCCATGGATATAAAAAGGGGCATAGATGCTGCGGTTGTTGCAGTTAATGAAGCAATAACCAAGGCTTCCGTGAAAGTCAATGGCAAGGAGCATATAACGCAGGTTGCTACAATCTCTGCAAACAACGATTTGGAAATTGGCAAAATGCTAGCCGATGCAATGGAAAAGGTTGGAAACGATGGGGTTATAACCCTTGAAGAATCCAAAACCGCAGACACAACCATTGAAGTTGTTGAAGGAATGCAATTTGACCGTGGCTACCTAACCCCGTATTTTGTGACCAACAGCGAGGCAATGGAAGTTCAGTTGGAAAATCCAAGCATTTTGCTCTACGACAAAAAAATCAGCACCATGAAAGATTTGCTCCCAGTTCTGGAACAAATAGCAAAATCCGGCAAATCTTTGCTAATCATAGCCGAAGACGTTGACGGCGAGGCTCTTGCAACTCTAATCATTAACAAAATGCGCGGCACCTTAAAGGTTGCAGCCGTTAAAGCTCCAGGCTTTGGCGACCGCAGAAAAGCCATGCTAGAAGACATTGCCATTTTAACAGGTGGTCAGCTTGTTAGCGAAGAAACCGGAGCGAAGTTGGAAGATGTTCCTCTCAGCGTTCTTGGCCAGGCAAAATCTGTGACCATAGACAAAGACAATACCACAATAGTGGAAGGCGGCGGAAAATCTGCAGACATAAAGGCTCGCATTGGGCAAATCAAAAAGCAGATAGAAGACACCACAAGCGATTACGACCGCGAAAAGTTGCAGGAACGCTTGGCAAAACTCTCCGGTGGAGTTGCCGTTATTAAAGTTGGTGCAGATACCGAAGTTGCAATGAAAGAGAAAAAAGACCGCTTTGACGATGCTCTTCACGCAACCCGTGCTGCAATTGAAGAGGGCATTGTTGCTGGTGGGGGAGTGGCATTTATTCGTGCTGCTTCTGCAATAGATTCTCTGCAATTTGAAAACCAAGACCAAAAAACCGGTGCTGCAATTATTCACCGCGCTTTGGAAGAACCTCTGCGCCAAATTGCCATAAACGCAGGCTTGGAAGGCTCCGTTGTGGTTAATAAGGTTAAAGAAGGCAAAAAAGATTTTGGCTACAACGCCAAAACCGACACCTACGAAGATCTTTCCAAAGCTGGAGTTATTGACCCCGCAAAGGTTTCCAAAACTGCTCTAACAAAAGCAGCTTCCATTGGCTCTATGATTCTCATAACAGACTGCGTTGTTGTTGAGAAGAAAGAAGATAAACCGCCAATGCCAGGCGGTGGAATGGGCGGCATGGGTGGAATGGGTGGAATGGATATGTAATCAATAAATCAATCAAAAGGGCAGGCAAAACCTGCCCTTCATATTTAACATAGGAATAAAAATGGCTAAAATATATGAGCGCAGAGAAGCGGTTGAGTTTTATAAGCATTTTGGCCTTACAACTGATGAAACAGATTCCGATCTAATTTATTTTCCCAACACAGATGGCGTGGTTAGAGGAAATTTGATTGAATTCAAGATTGAGCGTTTAACGCAAAAACATTTATGTCAAGCTGTAGTATATGCAAATCGCATTCGCAATGAGGGTAAATTATTGCCGGCAAATATTTTGCTAATCAACTTATTGGAACATGAAGTGGAGGTTTATAAAACAAAAGATTTATTAAAGTATATAGAAAAGAAAAATGAAATAAATGCCGCTTCAAAAACAGGGAATTTTATAAAAGAAAATATTGCTCCAGATGAATCTTTTAAATTTAAATCGCTTGACGGGCGAAATAGACTAGGTGCTTTGCTTGCAACAGAAAAATACACAAAGTATCATGTTGATTTTTGGAATGCAGTTGGGTTGAGCATTGAATTTTACAAGTTATCGGGTAATTTTACAGATAGCAAAATTGCATTTAATAAAGAAATTAGAAATCCGGCAAAGCTAGCGGATAGAATTTTGCCGTATAAAGCTACGGAAAGAGATAATACTGAATTTCAGGCAATTTTAGATATACTTAATCCAAAAGTTTTGCAGAAAGAACTTGGAGCATTTTATACTCCGCCACCATATTGCGAAAAAGCAACCGAATTAGTTAGGAAAGCGATAAACATTGTTCCGAAAGGAAACGACTATATAATTTTTGATAGGTGCGCAGGTTCGGGCAATCTGGAACAGTTTTTTACAGATGAGGAATTAAAGCATTGCATACTTGCAACTTATGAAATCATAGAATATACGCAGCTTGTAAATCGCTATGAAGGCAGGGTTAGATATATAATCCCGCCACCAGATAAAGTTAAAGTTGAAAATCCAACAGGAAAAGTGTCGGGCGGCAATGCTTTGGAGAAGTATTTTGTTGAAAATAAAGAAATAAAAAAATATATAAATAATCCCAAATACACTATTATTATATATGAAAATCCGCCTTCTAGAGATAGCGGTGCAGATAAAGGCCAAAATAAGGAAAATTCATCTAATAAATCATATATTCATTCAGAAATGAAAAAAGATTCCAGAGGAAAGCCATACGAAGGAAGACCATGTAATGACCTTGTAAATCAATTTATATGGAGTGCTTTTCAGTACTATATAAGGCAACCAACCGATAGCTATATTGTATATTCCCCTGTTAAATATTTTAAGGCACAGGGCATAGTTAATAAATTATTCAAAAAAGGATTTGCTTTTAACCGTAAACATTTTCATGCATCAGCTTCAACATATTCGTGTATTTGGTGGCAAAATAAACCAGAAATGAAAGATTCTTGGAAACTGAAATGCTATGATATAAAAGACGATAAATTGCAAGAAATAGAGCAAGATTTTATAGAAATTAAGCGTTGCCACAAATTAATGTCTTCATTTAATAAAAATAATAAAAATTTAACTAAAGAAAATTCGATCGCAGAATATTTTTGTGAGGGTTGGGTTTTGCGGTTGCAAGGAATTGGATTTGCCAATGTGGGTTGTTTAAAAGGCGGCAGCCCAACTTTATTGGGTAAGGATAATTATCTCGAAAAACTGCCATTATTTTGCGCTAAACTATATCCGCAACAGAATTGGTATGAGCATAATGTATATTTTACCACAGCGGATGGCGGTGGCAAATATTTGGAGGATAGTGAATTTCTGAAAGCGTGTTTTATATATACTTGTCTTCATAAAAGCAATCATTGCATTTCTGACAGTCTCCATAAAAATGAATTGTGCTTTGATATGGACACAATAGCGAGCAAGCAATTAGCACGATATTCAGATTTTGACGATGATGAAGAAGAGCTTAAAATTGCTTGGAGAAAAATATTGAAAGATGCAAAATCCACAACTGAATATAATCCTGTTTTCAAATATGGCGTATATCAAATATATGAGGAAATAAATGTACTGGATACGGAAACATATAAAGATGGAAAGGATGATAATGGAAGAAATGTTTATAAATATCCAAAATTAAACGAAAAACTCGGCAATTTGCAAAAATTGCTAAAAGAGTATTACGAAACGCATATACAAGAAAAATTATTCAAATACGAATTGCTAAAATAGCAACCCCATTTCTCAACTCATCACCCTTGCCACCGCAAACACCATTCCTGGGCGCAAATACTTTCCGGCGGTGTATTTTAAAGCGGTATTGTGCAAAAGAGTAAATAGCTCGGGGCATTTAATTTTATGCTTTGAACATATGGTCTTAAATTCCCTTTCAAATTTTTTCAAATCTCTTGGCAAATCAGGGGAAATTCGGCCGTCTTCTTGCAAAGCACCTTTCTTTTTCAAATCGCTGTACAGAGATTTTGTGATAATTCCACCCGTGTGCAAACGGCAGCTTCCGTTAAAGCCCTCCGGTGCTGCAAAGGGAATTTTTGCCTCTTTGTACAGATTGCGAAAACTAGCCTCTATTAAATCTTCGGCTTCGCGTTTCATTCCATGCATATACATTGCGGTTGCTAGGCAATATTGAATTCCAGTCCAAACATCGTGCGCTTGAAAATTGTGTTCTTCCAAAGGAGAGCCGTCTTTGTGCACCAAATTTGCCGCGCCTATCAGCGGGCTGTTCTTTTTGTAGTTGGTGTTGTAAATTTTTGTCAAAGTACGTTTTGCCTTTTTTGAATCCATAATTGGTTCCAAATTGAGCAGTCTTAAATATGTGTCTGCGGCGAGGGAATCTGCGAAAACATCTTCATTTGTGCCATTTTTTTTATCGACGTAAAAAAGGAAATAGCCTTCCTTTTCATTCCATAAAACCTCGTGAAAAATTCTCTGCGCATCTGCAGCCCAGCCATTCCAATGAGCGGCACGGGCAGTGTCGCCAAAAATTTCTGCAATTTTTGCCGCAGCGCGCAAACCGGCAATCCACAGCGAGCCGCAATAAACGGAAATTCCATGGCTTGCCAGATTGTCAAAGGTATCGTCCGTTCCGTGAGTTAGCGGGAATACCTGCCCGGGCTCAACAAGTTTTTCTAAATATTCCATTGCTGCATAAACCGCTTCGCGGCAGTAAGAGAGCACGGAAATATCGCCTGTCATTTGATAATGCCTTATTACCATCAAAACAAATTTTGGGGCAAGGTCTTTCCATTCTTTCACATTGTGCCAGTCGTAGGCATCGGGGAGGGCATCAAAGGGGCTGCCCAAGTCGTGAATAACTGCACCCTTAACACCTCTTGGCCCTTCCAATTTTGGGTCTGGCAAATCTGCGTAGGGCAGGTTCACATAAGAATTATGCCGGCGAATTTGGTTATTAACATCCAGAACCGCATCTGCAAAACTGCACATAACGCATCCGTCAAGTCTGGGCAAAAGAGCTAGCAAACTGAATGAGCCGTAAAAATAAACATCCAAGCTGTTGAAGAAAGGATAATCCGCGCATTCGCGAACCAAAAATCTATCGTCTTTATCCCAAACGGTAGCCTCTGCCAAAAAGCTAAGGGTATTTATTGCAAGAGTTTTGAAATTTTTGCTTGCTCGCTCCGGAACGAGCCGATTGTAATTTTGGGGAATGGCAGATTCCAAACGTGGAATGGCTTCTATAAATTCTGAGAGCATTGGTTTTATGCGCTTGTCTGGATCTGGGTAAAATACTGTGTATTTTTTTACGCTGGTTAAGCCGTTCATTCTTATAAGAGGAAAATCAAGAGCGAGCGAGAATTGAACTCTTGTGCTTGTGTTTGGAGGAAGTTCAACAGTTACGCAAAGTGCGCCTACCATTGTTTCGCGGCCACTATAAACATTTTTCACCCAGCTTTTGCTAACTCTGCCAGAAAGCAATGCGCCTTTTAAAACAGTGGCTTCGTCTTGTTTGTAGAACATCGGTTTTGTGCTTGCTTGTGCGATGGTTCCTGGGTTCCATGTGGATGCTATTGCCATTCTGCCTGCACAATCGGTTTCTGCCGGAAATTTTTTTGTATAGAATTCAATTCCAATTGTGTTGCGGCCGTCTGACTGAACTTGCCCATAACACTGAGCTTTTGGTAGTTTTGCATTTGGCTGCAAAACAAAAGACGAATCTTGAACTCCGTGCCGGTCTTTTATAACATTGTAGCCGCAAAGATTGTCTTGCATTTGCACAATGGTAATTTCACGGGTTTTGTTTGTTGGGTTTTCCAGTTCAAAAATTGTTGCGCTAACGGGCAAGCTGCTCATCCTTTCATTGCTAGGCAGCACAGGGGAAATTTGAATTTTGCGTATATTTGCCGTTTTTTTGGAAATGTATTTTGTTGCAGAAATAGGGTAGAGAGCTGAGTATTCCATAAGTTCTGGATCATAGCCTTGCTGCTGGCAAATTTCTTGATTTTCTCCCCAAGCTGCGGTTAAAGAACCTTGCCTTTCCGGTGTCTCACCCAAAAGCCCGTTGAAGAAATCTATTAGCCAAAGCCTTTGAAAACGGGAATCGCGTTTGTTATTTGCAAGCATTGCCTCTGTACGGCGGCTCCATTCTATGTGCCAGCGGATTAAGTTTTCTTCATTTGCAGCATATAAATCGCCTTTTTTTGTTGCGTTTTCAAGCAACTTTGCCATTTCCTCAGTGCCCAGACCTTGGGGCACAAGGGCATTGCCTTTTATATCTACAAGTGGAAAGAAAGAGAGCAGTTCATAAACCTGAGCTGCATTTTCCACAAAAAATGGCGAGCCTTGAATGGATTCTTTAAAATAAAAATCGTTTAGTTTTAAATCTCCGTCTTTTTCGCCACGAACTTGAATTCCGGGTAAAAAATGCATAACAGGAGTTGTGCCAGCCGGAGTTACCGTATATGCGTTGCCAATTCCGCCAATAGCAATGCCAGTGGTTGAAGGCGTTGTGGTGAGAGGGGTGTACCAAGGTTGAATGAATTCCACAGCTAAGCCAGAGGTCATTAAATCTTTAACAGTGCCTTTAAGAGCAGATTGAGAGAGGTATTGTGAAAACATAAAAGTGAATATAGATTTTTATTCCTAAATAATCTAATCCTCCTGTACATTTGAAAGTTGTGTGGAAATATAACGTTCCCCGGAATCTGGTAGCATTGCCACTATGGTTTTGTTTGCGTTTTCTGGTTTTGCCGCAAGCTGCAAAGCCGCCCACACCGCTGCACCAGAGGATATGCCCACCAGCACCCCATCTATACGCCCTAATTTTTTGGCGGTATCAAAGGCATCCTCATTGGTTACGCGGATTATCTCGTCAATAATGGAACGGTTGAGAATTTTTGGCACAAAACCCGCGCCTATTCCCTGTATGCGGTGCGGGCCAGGCCTGCCACCCGAAAGCACGGGAGAGGCATCAGGCTCTACTGCGACTATTCGCACGGTGCTTTTACGTTCCTTCAACACCTCACCCACACCGGTAATAGTACCGCCTGTGCCTACTCCCGCTACAAATATATCCACTTCTCCGCTTGTATCTTGCCAAATTTCCTCAGCCGTTGTTTCGCGGTGAATCTTTGGGTTTGCGGGATTTTCAAATTGCAATGGCATAAAACTGCCGGCAATTTGGGAATTGAGTTCCTTTGCTTTTTTTATTGAACCAGCCATGCCCTCGTTGCCTGGAGTTAGAACTAAATCCGCACCGAGCATCCGCACCAGCTTGCGCCTTTCTATGGACATCGTCTCTGGCATTGTGAGTATAAGTTTGTAGCCCTGCGCTGCGCAGGCAAATGCAAGCCCTATGCCCGTATTGCCGCTGGTTGGCTCTATAACCACACCGCCTGGCTTTAGCTTCCCATCTCGCCTCGCCGCTTCTAGCATTGCCGCACCTATGCGGCACTTTACGCTGCCAGCCGGATTGAACGCTTCCATTTTGCCGAGCAAAATTCCCGGAAGTCCATCGCTAATCTTGGATAAATGCACCAAAGGCGTTGCCCCTATAGCATCTGTTATGGTATTATATACCTTTGAACGAAAAGTTTTCATATTGAGTACTCGCTTTCATGGTTAATGTCATATTTGAAAAGGGATTCTATTCTCTGCTCCAGCAATAACAATTCTGGGTCGCTACGCCTGCGCGGGCGCGGTGCATCAATGCTGAATTTATTGCGTATGGAACCGGGATTAGCAGAAAATACCACTATCTCATCTGATAAATACAATGCTTCGTTGATATCGTGGGTTACGAGTATCACGGTGATGCCTGTTTCATTCCACAAACGTAAAAGATCATCTTGCAGGCGTTCACGTGTGAGCGTGTCCACTGCGGCAAAAGGTTCGTCCATAAGGATTATTCGCGGCTCAACCGCTAGCGCACGTGCAAGTGCCAACCGCTGCCGCATTCCACCCGAAAGCTGAGACGGATACTTGCGCAATGAATCTGCAAGCCCTGTTTTTTTTAGATAAACAAGAGCTTTGTCTTCGCGCTCGCTACGCGGAATATCACGCAGCTTCAACGCAAACACAACGTTTTGGAGAACGGTCATCCACGGAAATACCGCATAGTCTTGGAAAATCATCGCTATATCGTGCTTGGGGCGATTTTTGAACATACCGTTTGCTAGCGGCGATAAAAATTTGTATTTGCGAAGATAGGCTTCCATTTCCTTTCTTGTGGAAGGCAATGGTTCCAGCACCTGCACGCCATCTATGAACACACCGCCTTCGGTTGGGGCTTGCAAGCCGCCTAAAATCTCCAAAAAAGTGGACTTGCCGCATCCCGAAGGACCGAGCAAACTCACGATTTTCCCATCTTCAACTGTGAGCGATACTGAATTAACCGCAGTCAAACCGTCTGCGGTGCGGTCTTCGTTGATTATGGAAAAGAATTTTGTAACGTTGCGCGCTTCTATCATCTTCCCACCTTCCAAACAGCAAGTTTGAGTTCAATGAATTTAAGGATCTCTATGAGAAACCAGCCTATGGCACCCAGCGTTACCATGCACACAACCATTTTTGAAATTTGGAAATAATCCTTTGCTTGATTCAGCACATAACCTACCCCAGTTCTACCTCCATACATTTCGGCTATCACAAGCATCACAAGCCCCATAGCCACACCGGTTTTAACGCTCATGATAATTGCCCCAATCGCGTGCCAAATATATACGCGAAGGATTAGCGTAAGCTCGCTTGCCCCGAATATCCGCGCACTTGACAAATAACGCGGCTCGGTATCTTTAACAGCTTGATATGTATTGAAAAGTATTGGATAAAAAGCCCCGATGAATACCAAAAAAGTTTGCATAGGGAGTCCAATTCCAAAGAGTATTATGGTTAGAGGAACCCATGCGGGCGGCGGCACGGGAGATAAGAGTTGGAACAATGGCAATGTCCGTTTTCTTATGGGAATATTCCAGCCCATTAAAATCCCTATTGGAATGGCGGTGAAAATTGCTATTCCAAGCCCCAGAAAAAATTTCATCATGCTGTTGCACACATCCAGCAGAAATTTTTGCATAGTCAGCATTTCCCAAAATGTTACGGCAACATCGCTTAGAGGTGGCACTAATGTGCGCGGCAAAACGCCAAACCTCGGCAGTAATTCCCACAAGGCCAGCAAGGGAATGAGCACGGTTATAAACTCCAGCGAAAAAATATTCAAAGCCGCTCCTTTGAGAAAATAACCCAGTTCTCGCAGAACCAACCTAAAAGCATTGCGCACACCGCGCGTTTCATATTTATTCATTTTTCTCCTTTGCTGCTTTTACAAATATTTCTACCAATTCATCACCTGCCAAAGAAAATTCCGGCACGGGTTGCCCCTGCAATAAGCTAAATGGAATCACTGTATTTTCTGCAACAGAACTGCGAAGCTTATCTGGAGAGAGTTTTTGCGAAGAAAGCAATGTATCGAGGAGCGGTTTTACCGCATCCAGTTTTTCGCGGCGGGCAAGCAATGCCAATGCGGCCTGGTCAATAATCGCCGGGCAACATTCGTCGCCTGGTTGCACCTCCCAATTCTGATACAGTATAGAATGTCCATCTTGCAAAGCGATTATGGCATAAGTGCCCCTGATAATAGCAGCATCCACAACTTTTGCCTCCAATGCGGGAACCATGGCATCAAAAGCCATATATTCATATTTAATATCCGATATATTCGCATTCAACCGCTTGGCATCTTTTATAAATTCATCTAACAGTACACAATGCGGCGAAGAAACCGCAACGGTAAGCCCATTGAGTTCTTGCAAACGCAGATTCAAACCCTTTCGCAATACGAGAGTAGCACCGTAAGGATAAGTGACTTTGCCCACAAGGGTAAGCTTATCAAATCCATCTAATTCTGCGAAAGCTGCAAGTTTATCCACTCCCACAAATCCCGCATCCAACTCGCCCAAAAGCAATGAATATGCAACATCGGACAGGGAATTAAACTGCCGAATGTCCACCTGACTGCCGAGTTTCTCCTGGGCGGCATATAGGGCGGCGGAAAGGTATCCACCGCCGTGACCTACTTTAAGCGTATTCTTTTTTTCGCACGAAGCGAAAAAAAGCAGTACGATAACAAGGAGCGTTTTTTTTACCATGTTATTCCTTTAAATTCATTTGCAAATAATTTAGTGCCCGGATTTTCTTTAATGTTGTTTTCTTTAAGCAATTCATCGCCAAGTGCTATTAGCCCATCAACTGCGAGTTCCGTTTGGAATTTCAAGCGTTCATTGCCATGAGCAATTGCAGCTTCTGGCGCACCTGTGTATTTAACGGCAATTTTCACAATGCTATCGGCCTTTGGGTCAGAAAGAATTATTTTATTGGCTTCGTCAACGGCTTTGATAAATTCTTTGAGCGCATCGGCATTGGATGCCAAAAATTTATCGCTTGCGTTGATTGTGCGGCATGGAATAGACGCAGATACATCTGGGAATAGCACTTTGTGCCCTGCAAGCTGTGCAATGCTCACGTGAGGTTCTTCCAATATGGCACCATCTACCGAGCCGCCTTCCAGCGCGGAAATTGCAGGACCTCCTGCCAATTTTTGAAGGTTGAATTTCGCACCTGCTATCTTTGCCGCTACATTCAGCGAAATAACCGCCTCGCATGTTGGTGAAATGCCAGCGATGTTTTTGCCATCCAAATCGGATAGTTTGCTAATAGGAGAACTTTGCTTAACCACCAGCACGCTGGTGCATGGTTTTTTCACTTGGGAAATCATTTTTATAGGTGCTCCGTTGGCTATTGCAGCGATGGCAACCGTTGGGCAGCTCCAGAATACATCTGCGCCGCCAGAAACCACCAAGTCGCGTGATGCTGCATTGTCGTCCACCGCTACTATTTCCACATTGAGATTATGCTTGTCAAACAACCCAAGCTCTTTGGCAACATAAAGATTCAAATGATGCGTGGTTTTAGCATCTGCCACAACAATTTTGGTTTTGGGCTGTTCGGTTTTTACCTCCGCTTTCTTAGCTTCTTCTTTGCAGCCAATTGCAAAAGCCAAGAGCATAATGAGGCCGAGTTTGGATAATGTGACTTTAGTCATATTGGATTCTCCATTGAGAGTGTTAAATTAATTAATAATATAGTAAATATATATGTTTGATATGATATAAAAAGCCGCCATAGAAGGGCCTATATAATACATATATGTTTGATATGTATTATATATAAATATAAATTATTTGAATGAGTAGTTAAATACCAACTCAAAACGGTTCAACTTGCCATCTGCCTTATCAACATAGTCTGTTGATAGATTAGCGTATTCAAAGCCTATAAAGGCGGCTTCGTCCACAAAGTATTTCAAGTTTGCAAATATCACCGCATTTTTAATACGTCCAGTGGCAGCGGCAGGTTCTCTATCTTTGTCAATAGCTTCAACTCCATAGCCGCCTGCAATAGCAAAACCAGCAGGAAGTTTTATATTCGCAGCACCCCAGCCACCGAGCGATTGCAAGCCTGCTCCAGTTTTGCTAGTAAGGCTTTGCCCAATGCTTCCAACATTGTAAGAACTGAGATTTTGCCCATAGAAAACCTCGCCCGAAAGATTGATTATGCTAATTATAGGCAAGGATAAACTTGCAATGCCAGACCATGAAGTTGGTTCTTTATAGCTATCCAATTTTTTTGCTGCTTTTCCAGTTGAATCATCTGCCGCAAGCTCTAATGAAGCGTAGTGCCCGCTGAGGATAAACTCTATATTTTGCTTTTCGCCAGCCCAAATAGCGGGCAATTTTGCTTTGATAGAGCCTTGGAAAGCCGGAAGTACTGGAGCCGTCGCATCTCTGTTATCTGTTGCGGCAGCGGCTATTTCAACCGGACCTATTAACTGCGCCAAGCGAATCATGGGGCGACGTGTACCCAAAGAACCTTGACCTTGTAAACCCCCTTGGTTAAGAGAGGGAGCAACCAAGGGGGCAATTATATCTTGAGTTTGTCCAAATAACAAGCTCAAACCTATGTCGTTGAATTTCAACTGGCCATAGGCATGTCTTATGCGAAAACCACCAACTCCATTGGCGTTGCGGTCTTGTTTGGCTAAAAAGTCAGTTTCAAATTTTCCAGAAACTTCTGCTCCGGTTTCTTTGGGCTGCCCGGCTATATTCAAACCAAATCTCGTTTGGTTCACATTTAGCAGTACACGCCCTTCGCCATCTTGGGCATTTTTTGGAACATAATTTGACCAATTAAGGCCTTTGTTTTCGTTATTGGAACCGTTTGCGCCATCTTCATATACTGCATTGAGTTGCAAAAATCCGTATAGCGAAATTTTTGTTCCGGCTATGCTCACCGCTGGTGCCGCCGGTTTCTCTGCAACTGGTGCAGGTGCGGGTTCTGGTATTGCCACAACGGGAGGACTTGCCACAGGAACTGCCACTGTTGGTGCCTCAACGGGGGCAGGTTCTGGTATTGCCTCAGCTGGAGCCTCTTGTGCTAGTGCTGCTGAACTTGCAGCTAGTAAAGCCGCAATGGATAATGTTGCGAGTGAATTGAGCCTTAAATTATTGTTGCTCATAAGGATTCTCCTTTGTTATAGGTACATCATCTATAATATAGCAAACATATCTGTTTAATATGATATAAAAGAGCTTTAACTATAAGGTGTATCTAATACATATATATCTAGTATGTGTTTCCTGATTGTTACAGAACGGTTACGTTTTTTGCTATATTAAAATTATAGGAGGCATTTATGAAGTATAAGTGTGTGCATGTTTTTCTCGCAAGCGTGCTGATTTTTGCCTGCAATAATAGTAGCAATAATAATGGCAATTTGGAAGATTCTTCATCTTCTACTTTTACAGAATATCCCTCATCCAGCAGCAGCGATGCAGCTAGCTCCAGTAGCGATGCCACTAGTAGCAGTTCTGCAAGCACAGCTAGCTCTAGCAGTAGTGTTGCTAGCAGTAGTTCTGCAAAAGCCTCTAGCTCTAGCAATAGTGTGTCTAGTTCTAGTAATGGTGCGTCTAGTTCTAGCAGTAGCGTAGCTGGCAGCAGTGGCTCTTTATCTTATGGAACCAGATTCACTCCAGAAATGCTCGGACTAACTCCGGGAGCTACCACTGCAAACCTAAATCTCAATTGGATTTCAACATCCACTAATTGTTCAAGCACAAGCACAGACGATGGCAAAACACTGGTTCGTCTTTTTAATGCAACTGGTGGACTTGTAAATACTTTTACTGGAACAACAGCAAAAGGACCCACAGGCAAATGCGCTCATAAAGCCACCATCACAGGCTTAACCCCAGCCACAAGCTATAAATACTCCGTATCAAATAACGACAAAGACTGGAGCAATGACTATAACTACAAATCTCCGCCCTCTGGCAATGTTTTCACATTTGCCGCAATAGCAGACCCCCAGATTACCGATGGTGACCAAGATGCTAATACCAAACCCAAAGCCAATCCCCCTACCACCGCTCAAGGTTGGGCAGACGTTGTTAAAAGAATAGCTGCTACAGATGCTTCATTCATTGTAAGTGCTGGCGACCAAGTTGATTCCTATACTTATGCCCCAAGCCAATACACAAAATTCTTTGCTCCAGAAGGGCTGCGCAGCCTTCCTTTTGCTCCGGTAGCCGGCAACCACGATACTCATGTTGAATTCATGTATCACTTCAATATGCCTAATGTATCTAATTCAAATTCTTATGGCATGTACGATGGTACTGCTGCCAATTACTATTATCTCTATAACAACATTCTATTTGTTGGAATAAATACAGGTTATGCTCCAAAAGACTTGGCTGCGGCAAAGAAAAGCGTGGCTGAATATGATAAAATTATTAAAGCCGCAAAAACTGCTCACAGCGGAAAATATGATTGGCTCATTGTTCATCACCATAAATCCACCACCAGCATTTCTAGCCATGCTTGCGATAGGGAACTTGAATTTTATATAGATGCTGGTTATGAAAAACTAATGACAGACGAAGGCGTGGATGTGGTTATCTCTGGGCACGACCATATACACGTTAGGAGCTATCTTATGAAATGGGACGACACCAAGAAATACAGCGTTAGGAGCACAGATAAAGGCACTTGGTATTTAACCCTTACAACTGCAAGCGGTACAAAATACTACCCTCCTTTCCCTTTCTCCAATCAAACGATGTATGATGCCATTGTAAATGGTGAGTTTGCGGCTACGGCGGGTTATTCCGAAGAGCACCCCGTGCTTGCGGACTTAACTAGAGGCTTGCAGGCATTTAGAAAAGCCACATCAGATACAAAAGACAAATGGCCACTATCAACAGACTTTTGCGTAGCAGCAACTAGAACAAATTATTTGCCTAACTACACGCCCAATTATTCCATATTCAAGGTGAATGGCAAAAGCATTAGTGTAACAACTTACACCTCAGAAAATGTAAAAGTAGATGAATTTACCCTAACCCCAAAGGGAAGGTAATTAATCCTTAATGCAACGAACACTGTACAAGTTATTCTTGTCATTGTCGTTGTAATATGCGGTTTCATCGTCATATATCATATAACGGCTAAAAGCGTAGTATTCATTATCTTCGCTAGATGTCCACCAATAGCTTATGCTACCAACATAAAAATAGCCATCGGAAATACCATAGCCAGCAGGTAAGGCAGAAAAACCGTAAACATCCGTACCATTGCCAGTACCTTCCCAACCCCAAGATGATTTGAGTTTCTCTCCGCTTGCTAAATTCACAAGGACTTGCCATTCCTCGTTGCTTGGCAAATGCCAACCTTTGGGGCAAGCCACCTTAGCCGCCATCCAATTATAAAGGCGACCGAATTTTCGGCAGTTAATAGTATCATTATCGTAGCACTTACTTCCTTCTGCCGCATAGTTCAAATTCTCCGACATCCATATTTGGTCGCCAATTTTAACGGATTTGTATTTTTTTCCGTCTCTGGAGTCTGTATTATCGGAATCGCAAGACACCGTATGCAGCAGCACTGCAAAAACTACCGCGTACAAGACTGGTTTTAACATATATGTAAAAAATAGAAAAGCCGCTATAACTTAATTTTCTATATTCCACGTAATGCCTTTTGGAACCATAAAACAACCCCTGCCCTGTGTTGGTAAAAGAAACACTCTCTCTATTTGCATGATAGTTAAAAACGAAGAAGCAAATATCGGGCGTGCCATTCAAAGTTTTTTGCCTTTTGCAGACGAAATTATTGTAAACGACACAGGCTCAACAGATAGAACCATTGAAATTGTAAAGTCATTTCCAAAAACTGTTTTAATGCAATCCGAGTGGATTGGAGATTTTGCACATTCGCGCAATTTGAGTTTTGACAAAGCCACCTGCCCTTGGATTTTATGGATGGATGCAGATGATTATGTTCCACCAGACCAAGTGAAAGCCTTCAACAACTTAAAAACCACATCTCTAGACCGCATGATCTCTTTTACCGTTTGCAACACGGAAAATGGCAAGCCAACGGGACTGAGGTTCATGCAAGCTAGAATGTTCCCCAACCACCCAAAAATGCGCTTTGAAGGTCGCATACACGAAAGCGTGATAAATGCGGCAGCCAATTTGGGTTTAAATGTTGTGAACACAAATATTTTAATTTGGCACATGGGCTACGAAACCCAAGAAATTCGTGAAAAAAAAGCAAAGAGAAATTTAGAAATTCAATTAGCAGACCCAGCACAAGAAAAACGCATTGAAGGTTTGCTAGAATTAGGCGATTCTTATTCCGTGCTAAGAGAACTAGACAAAGCTGTGGAATATTACAGACGAGCTTCTGAATTTCCCTGCCCTCCAGAGCAGATGGATCTCAAATTAGGAGCTATGAACAAACTTGGGCGGCATTTAAATGCAATAAATAAACCTGAGGAAGCAAAAGAAGTTTTTGAAAAATCTATAAAACAATTCCCAAAGGATGAAGAAGCCTATTATTGCCTTGCCACAATTTTTCTGGCGCAAAAAAAAGTAAAAGAGAGCATACCATATTTTAGAAAAGTGCTAGGCCTAAAACCAAACATTTCAAGCAGTGGCTCAAACTATTATATAATAAGACAAGAGACTCTGAAAAATTTGAGTTTATGGGAATACGAGGAAGGAAATTTCAAGCTCGCAAAAAATTATGCAGAAGAAATGTTAAAAGGAGATAAGGAAAGCCGAGAAGCAAAATATCTACTTGAGCGAGCGCAAGAGGCATTGCAAAGCAAAAACGACAAGCGTCCCCTGCTCTCTCTTTGCATGATTGTTAAAAATGAAGAAAAAAATATAGGGGAATGCCTTAAGACTGTCAAAGGCTTGGCAGATGAAATTATAGTCACAGATACTGGTTCAAGCGATAAAACCATTGAAATAGCAAAGAGCTATGGCGCAAAAATAGAGCATTTTAAGTGGATAAAAGATTTTTCTGCAGCGAGAAACCATTGCATTTCAAAAGCCACTGGCCGCTGGATAATTTGGCTAGATGCAGACGATAGACTACCTGAAAGTACCTCTGAGGAACTTCGCAAAATATTAAAAAAAGAAGCCCCTAGCAAAGCCTTTTACTTAGAAGTTAGCGATAACAAAGGTACAAAATTATTGCAAGTGAGGGTGTTTCCAAACAAAGCGGAAATAAAATTTGAGGGCCGCATACACGAGCAAATTTTGCCCAGCATTCGCAAGCTAGGGCTTTTAGAAGCTAGATTGCCTTTAGAAATTATCCATACCGGATACGAAGACTCGGGTCTCTTAAAAGAAAAACAACTGCGCAATTTGGAACTTTTCAAGGAACAATTTCCAGACGAAAAAGGAATGAATCCGCTTGATATGTACCATTACGGAACTTGCTACAAAATTCTTGGCGAACAGGAAAGTGCGCTTAAATGGCTGAGGGAATCTTTAAAGGAAGCGAGGTATCAAGGTTTCAATGAACTGCTTGCGCTTTTGCCTTACGATATAGCCTGCATTTTAGAGCAGCAGGGTAATTTGGAGGGTGCGCTTGAAACGCTGGAATTGTCTTTAAAAGAAAGGCGGTTTGAACCCTCAATGCTTAAAAAGGCTCAAATTCTAGGTATTTTAGGAAAAAACGAAGAAGCGGTTAGATGGTTTGGCTACTGTGCCGTTCTTATTCCAGAAACATCTTCTCTGCCATCTAACGCTGCGCAAATCCATGTAAAATCCTTGCAGTTTTTAGCAGAATACTGGAAAAAAGTGCAGCAAATTCCCATTGCAATAGAAATTCTGAAAATACTTAAAAATTCCATGCTTGGAACAATTCCGCATAATCCCCTTGCTTTGGCAGAAATTTACATAGCCAGAGACAAAGCGATGGAAGCCCTTGACAATTTGGAATTTTTGAAAAAAAATTTGAGTGACAAACCTGAATTCGCATTTTTTTACGGACAAGCCTTGGTACTCACAAACAATATTCAAGAGGCTATAAAAGTGGTTTCAAGGGCAAAAGAGATATTTCCTGAAAACGAAGACATTGCAAAACTAGCAAATGCAATGGGAATTTAATTACTATATTACTACAATAGCAGTTTTTAAAGGGGGTTCTTTATGAAAAAGGCCATTTTCGCAACAATTTTGTGTTGCTTTGCATTTTTTACGCTTGCAAGCGGCACGGTTAATTATCCTTATCCGCAAGAGAGCAGTTACAGCAACGGGGCTATAGTTACAACTAGCGGAGCATCTGCTGCCCTAAAAGCCAAATTTACAAGTTTTATGGGTTCTCATTACGAAGAAAACCAAGACAAAACAATGGGTAGAATAAAGTTTGACAATACGCAACAAACCGTTAGCGAAGGCATTGGATACGGAATGATAATGATGGTTTATTTCAGCGATAATGAAAAAAGTTATCAGGCTGAATTCGACAGGCTGTGGAAATATTACAATAATTTTCTGGACTCAAGAGGCCTTATGCACTGGCAAATAAACGGTTTCACTGGTGTTGCAGGGCAAAATGCCGCCACAGATGCAGAATTTGATGTAGCCTTTGCCCTTGAAATGGCATATTATCAATTCGGAGGGCAAAAATACCTAGACGATGCCGCAGCTTTAGTTGGAAAAATAAAACAACATGAGATGGAAAGTGATGGTCTCCATAAACCAGGCGATGGATGGGGAGCAAATATCACTAGAAGAAACCCAAGCTATGTTAGCCCAGCAGCCTTTGAACTTTTTAAGAGGGTGGACAATTCTTTTTGGACAACTGCTCTAACTAGAAACTATACCTTGCTGAAAACTAACCAAAATCAAACCACAGGGCTTCCTTCTAATTGGAGCAACAACAATGGCAACCCCGAAGACAGCAATTTTGGCTATGATGCCTCACGCGCTCCTTGGCGTTGGGCTTGGTCTTATGCTTGGTTTGGACATCAAGACGCAAAAGACCTGTTGGATAAACTTGCTGCTTGGGTAAGCACCAAGGCACCAGCAGACATAAAAGGTTCAATAAATATAACCAACGGCAATATGGGATCAGACAACAATTCAACATTTATAGGACCTTTGCTGAACGCTATGCAAGTGGACAGTAAATATCAAACCAACATAAACACTTATTGGGCAGCATTAATTGCAAAAAACGAAACCGCTTATTTCAACAAAGCTTTGCAAGTTTTATATGGTCTTTTTGCAACTGGCAATATGCCCAACTTAAAAGCCCTGTCAGAAGCACCATCTAGTTCAAGCTCCGAGCCATCAAGTTCAAGCGAAGCTTCTTCTAGCAGCAGTGATAGCCAAACACCTGTTATTCTGCCGCAACTCGTGCGCAGCAACGCCCTTAACCCAATGCTGGGCAGCGTAAATTTGCAAGCAATGAACAATGCCACAATTCAAATTTTTGATTTGAAAGGCAATGCAGTTCGCACCTTGAAGTTTAAGCCCGGCAACTATGTTGTGCAGCTAGCAGACTTGCCGCGAGGCTTATATATTGCTAAGGCAACTAGCTCGTCTTGGAAGCATACGGTTAAAGTTATGGTGAAATAATAGTTTATCTATATTCTTACCTGATGCAAATCAACAACATACGAAATTTTAGCATAATAGCGCACATAGACCACGGCAAAAGCACGCTTGCCGATAGGCTTATTGAGCTAACTGGCACCGTTTCCAAAAACGAGATGATGGAACAGCTTTTAGACGATATGGACTTGGAGCGCGAAAGGGGCATAACCATAAAAGCCCACGCCATAAGAATGGTTTATGAGAAGGGTGGCAAAGAATATCTGTTCAACATGATAGACACCCCAGGGCATGTGGATTTCACCTACGAGGTTAGCCGCTCGCTAGCAGCTTGCGAAGGTGCAATTTTAGTGGTGGATGCCTCGCAGGGCATAGAAGCGCAAACGCTTTCAAATTTATATTTGGCAATGGACAATAACTTAACCATAATTCCGGTGATAAACAAAATTGACTTGCCTGGGGCAAACCCAGATGCAGTGGCGCACAGCATTGGCGAACTGCTCGGCTACGACCCCGACAAAATCCCGCGCATAAGCGCAAAATCCAGCATAAATGTGGGCGAGGTACTTGAAAAAATCGCAGACGAAATTCCACCTCCAAAAGGAGACTCCTCTGCCCCGCTCAAAGCACTTGTATTTGACTCCGTTTACGATTCTTATAGAGGTGTTATAAGCTATATAAGAGTTATGGAAGGAACCATAAAAGCTGGCACAAAAATACGAATGATGAAAACAGGCGGCGAATATATGGTGACCGAGGTTGGCACCTTCTCAATGAAACGCGATGCCAAACCTTCGCTCGGTGCCGGAATGGTGGGTTATGTTCTCGCAAACATAAAAACATTATCCGATGTGAAAATAGGCGATACCCTCACAGACTGCGCAAACCCCGCTGCCGAGCCACTTGCGGGCTACAAAGAAGTTAAACCTATGATTTTCAGCGGCATTTATCCCATAAACCCAGAAGACTACAAAAACCTGCGCGAGGCTTTGGAGAAACTGAAACTAAACGATTCCGCCCTTGTTTGGGAACCCGAAAGTTCCGGCGCGCTTGGCTTTGGATTTCGCACAGGATTTTTGGGGCTTTTGCATATGGAAATTGTGCAAGAACGCCTAGACCGCGAATTCAATGTGGATATAATAACCACCGTTCCAAACGTGGAATACCGCGTTTATATGACAAGCGGAGAGATGATACCAATAGAAAGCCCAAGCAAACTCCCGGATGCAAGCCGCTACGACCATATAGAAGAACCCTATATAAAAGCGCAAATTTTCACGCCCAAAGACTACGTTGGCCCCCTTATGCAGCTTGCAGAGGAAAAACGCGGAACATTCGGCACAATGGAATACTTAGACGAAAACAAGGTTATTTTGCATTACGAACTCCCGCTTGCAGAGGTTATGTTTGATTTTTACGATAGATTAAAATCCGTGAGCAGAGGCTACGCAGGTCTTGATTATGAACAAGCGGGCTACAAAGAAAATCCTCTGATTAAATTGGATATCCTTTTGAACGGAGACCCTGTTGACGCATTTTCCGTTATTATCCACAAAGAAAAAGCCCAGCACTACGCACAGGCGATTTGCGTAAAATTAAAAGACCTAATTCCACGCCAACAATTTGATGTTGCAATTCAGGGTGCTATAGGTGGCAAAATAATAAGCCGCACAACAGTTAAAGCGGTTCGCAAAGACGTGCTTGCCAAATGCTATGGCGGAGATATAACCCGCAAACGCAAGCTATTGGAAAAACAAAAAGAGGGCAAAAAGCGAATGAAGAATATAGGTTCCGTTGAGGTTCCTCAAAAAGCATTCTTAGCTGTGCTTTCGCTCTCCAGCCCAAGCGGGCAAAGTGGCGATGATGATGATTAAAGCGGAATATTTCCGTGTTTTCTCTTTGGGCCCTCTTGGTGTTTTGTTGACAAAGCCCTTAAATGCGCCAAAAGAATTCCGCGAGTTTTTGAAGGTTCAATAACATCGTCAACATAGCCGCGAGATGCTGCAATGGTGGGGTTTGCAAACTTATCTATATATTCCTGTTTGCATTCTTCCCTTTTTGCATCTGCATCGCCGCCTGCTTCTTTAACCGCATCAATATCTTTTTTGAACACTATATTAACTGCACCACCTGGCCCCATAACCGCTATTTCTGCACCTGGCCAAGCTGCAACAAAGTCTGCACCCAGATGTCTGGAACACATGCAAATATATGCGCCACCATAACTTTTTCTCAAAATAACCGTTAATTTTGGAACGGTTGCCTCTGCATAAGCATAGAGCAATTTTGCGCCGTGCCTAATTATGCCGTTGTATTCTTGGTCTGTGCCCGGCAAAAATCCAGGGACATCCACAAAGGTCACCAAAGGTATGTTGAAGGCATCGCAAAAACGCACAAAGCGTGCCGCTTTGTCGCTTGCGTTCACATCTAAGCAACCCGCAGACTCACGTGGGTTATTCGCAACAATGCCAACAGAGGTGCCACCGAGCCGCCCAAAACCTATTATAACATTGCGGGCATAAGTCTCTTGCAATTCCAAAAATGAATGTATATCCAAAACATTTCTGATAACTTCGGACATATCGTAGGGTTTTGAGGCATCTGCCGGAACAAGCTCTTCTATATCTGCGGGCATTTCCAAATTAACCGCAGAATTTACGGAAGGCGGAATTTCCACATTGCTGCTCGGTATATAAGAGAGCAATTTTTTTACCCAGTCCAAAGTATCTTGGTCGTTTTCGCCAACGTGGGCAACAACTCCGCTTTTGCTGGAGTGCATCTCTGGGCCGCCAAGGGCTTCCATACTAACGTTCTCTCCAGTCACGGTTTTGATAACCTCAGGGCCTGTTATGAACATATAAGAGGTATCTTTTACCATAACCACAAAATCTGTTATGCCAGGGCTATAGACCGCGCCTCCGGCGCAAGGTCCCATTATCACAGATATTTGGGGAATCACTCCGCTCGCGCGGGTGTTTCGCATAAAAATATCGCCATAGCCGCAAAGAGCGCCTATGCCCTCTTGCACTCTTGCGCCACCAGAATCGTTCATAGAAACAAAGGGTGCGCCGTTTTGCAGAGCCATATCCATAAGGCTTGCGATTTTTTTGCCGTGCATTTCGCCAAGCGAACCGCCCAGAACTGTGAAATCTTGTGCTGCGGCATATACCAAACGCCCATTTACAAGCCCAAAGCCCGTCACCACTCCATCGCCTGGTGTCTTTTTTTTGCCAAGCCCAAAAAACTCATTGCGAAGCTCTATATATGCTCCAACTTCCACAAAGGTTCCGGGGTCAAAGAAATACTCTATGCGTTCCCAAACAGAGAGTTTGCCTTTTTTGTGCTGCTTGTCAATGGCATCTGCACCACCTCCAAGCCTCATATTGTTTTTTTTAGCATTCAAAGCCTCAATTTGGGCTGCATAAATAGGGTCTTTAGACAAATTACACCTCTCCAGTTGAATATTAGAAATATAGTAAAGTCTGAACCCCAATTTTGAAATTATTTCCATTTTTTAGGATTTTTTTCCGTCTAATAGGTAAGGAAGGCAAAAATCAACTGCAAGAACCATAGGCGAGAATAACTATATTCCAACTATGTCAAGAAAAACAGCACAGCTATTTGATTTAATGTTCAAGGGCATAATAAAAGATGCGAGTTCATCCGCTGTGGTGCATTTGATAAATGGCATTTACAAAAAGAATTATCCTTTAAACACACAAGTAACTATTGAGCCCAACGAGCTTATAAAGGAACACCCTAAGTCTGGGAAAATGGAGAAAATTATCTCCGATATAATAATAACCCTGCATAGCGAAAACAAAAAAGACACCTTTTTATTGGAAGCACAGATAGATGACGATTTGGAAATGATACTTAGGATTTTCAATTACAGCACATTGATAGCCTTGGATAAAAAGACTTTTTCGTCTGACGGCTCTTGCATGAAAATAGAAATGCCTTCTCCTGTGGTGATTTATTGGGAAACGAGCAATACCAAAGACATTGTTTCTGTTGAGATAAAGTTTCCGAATAAAAAAAGCGTGGTGTATGAGATTCCAACGTTCAAGGTGTTGCAGCATTCCGTTGCCGAGTTAGAGGGTATGGCATTGCTTTTACCGTTTTACATTTTGAAAATCCGCAAGGAATTGGAGAAAAAAGGCATAGATTCAGCCAAGAGAAAAGCATTGTCTAAGAAGTTGGAGGGTTATGTTATAGAGATAGGCAAAGTTTTCAAAAGACTAGTGAGAAATAACTATATTACGTCTAAGGATTCAGCTATGCTTTTACGCAGGTTGTTGAATATGAATTTGGAACTCTACGGCAAATACCGTGAGTTTGTGGAGGTAGATATGACATTGAAGCAGTTGGTAGATACAGGCATAGACGAGGCTATTGACAAGGCTGTTGACAAGGCTGTTGACAAGGCTGTTGCCAAAACTAAAGCCGAAACCAAAAGTCATAGCCAAAAGCAATTTGCCAAAGCAATGAAAGCTGGTGGCGAGGCTATGGATAAGATCATGCGTTATACAGGGCTTTCACGCCGAGAGATTATGGCGTTGTAGCTAATTGAAAGTTCACCTCACTACCACCCTCAACATCTCCCTCTGACTTCCAAACTGAGCTTTCACGATATACAAGCCTTTTGGCAAATCGCCAAGTGATATGGTGTGGTTGCCCTGAGCGAAATTCAATGAACGCACCACATTGCCTTTTAGGTCAAAGACTTTGAAGCTGGCTTCGCGAGCGACTTGCAAGGTTATTGAGTTTTGCATTGCGTTTAGGCTGTTGGTGAATGCGGTTTGTGGGAAGTTGATGATGGGAGTGGAGCCGGTTGAGCTGGAGCTTGGGGTGCTTGCTGAGCTGGGAGTGGAACTTGGATCTGTACTCACTTGGATATTCACAAATACAAAACTGTTAGCTGCGCCTCCGTTAAAGGTTAAGTTCAACGGTGTTTCACCGCTTGCTGTTACATTTAGAGGAATATAATCCGAATTTTTCCATGTTGATGTACCGCCAGAGCTTGCAAGATCAAAAGTACCTGATTCCACGCCGCTGCCCTGCCAAGAGAGCGTTGCCGCAGCCGTTGAGCCATATCTAACTCTCATTCTGTATTTGCCTGCTCCTGGAATATCGGTTAATTTATAGCCGATGCTGAACGTGTTTGCGGTGTTTTGCAACACCGGAGCATTGCTTACAATTACCGAATCCTTTACCCCGGATGTACTGCCAGGAACAAAATTAACTGCATTGTTTGCCGCACCACCAACCTTCACAATGCCAGTTTTTTCCCCTGCCTGCGTTCCAGATTGGCCAGCACATTGTGGGTCTATTTCCCTTAAATTCACAAGGTTGGAGCCATTTGCAGAAGTTACTCCACCACCGCCATTGCGAGCTTTCATAATTGTCTGAACATATTTTCCAGATGTGGATAAATTATTATCGCTGAATGTGCCACCGCTACAACAGTTTAACGTCAAAGCTGCAGCAGTTTCGTCTTTGTCAACAATAGACCAATTTGCCCAAGGAATACCCAGCGTTTCAACTAAGCTCATCCAGTTATTTGTTCTAGCCCAATCCATGTTTTTGTTCTTGTCACCGCCGTCTGCCATGCTTGTTCCCCACTCAGTGACAAAAATTGGAAAGTTGTTGCACCAAGCACCAGCAAGAGCAGTTTGGTAAGAATCATGTGCTGGATCTGAAGAATAAAAATGCAGGGAATATAAAATATTCTTTGCCTTATCTCCGGTAATTGGACTTGACTTTGCAGCACCTATGTCAGACGAATAATCAGGTGTACCCACTACTATTAAGCCATTGTTATCTTGTGCCCTGATTGTAGATATAATGCTTTCGGAATATGTTTTTATACTCGACCAGCTAATAGATGACCCACAATTAGTACCAGTTGCACCACTGCAAGGTTCATTGAATATCTCATAAATAACATGGTTGTAGTTCTTTGATTTTGCGTAAGAAGCAACGGTATTAAAAAAACTCGTTGCGCCGTTTTGATCCAATGTGTGATAATGCCAATCTATAATAACATAAATTCCAGCATCCCAAGCCCAATCCATAAAGTTTTGAGCATCTTGAGTGCTGCCGTTTCCTATAGCTGCTCTAACAACATTTGCTTTCCAAGAAGAACCAGCAAGGGTGGTAATAGTGCTTTGTTTGTAAAATTTTCCGCCTGGCCAATCTGACCTATTCCAAAACATGCTCATGCCGCGAAGTACATAGAGATTGCCATTTTTGTCCACAACTTTGCCATCTTTAACAGACAATGGGGCTGAAGCTGGGGCGGCGGCAAAAGAGAGAACCGTCATTAATGCGATTAAAAGGAGAGAACGTATCATAATGTATAATATACATAATTTTTTTGGCTAAAAAGCATTTTCCCGCTTTTTTGTGATATTTTGCAATAAAAAAGCGGAAATTTTGCGTTTTCACTTGCCATACTCAAAATTTTTTATTATATTATATATAGAGGCTTCGGCTTTTTCAGCCACGTCTGCGGAATTGGACCGCAGTTGAGTTGTAAATGCCGAAGCTTTTTCTTCATTGACGTATCGCAACAATCCACTATCGCACCAATTTGAAATAGCATCTAATATTCTGTTCTTTGGATATACACTTCGTATAGAGTTTATTTCAATGTTTTTGTTATATTTGCCCTTATGGTTCATTTCCATAGCCACGACAAAATTTACGCCGTTGCTTTGCTGCTCTATTAAAATAACCTTGCTTTCCTTTCTCGTTTTGCTGTCAAAAACCATAATAGGATCTTGTATAGCATTTGGCAGGTCTTTTATTTCCGATAGCTCAAATGGGTGACCATAGTTTTGGCTTGCTTTCAAGGCTAATACATCTGCGTTTACTTCAATAGGCAAGTCCAGCACTCCCGCCTGTTGCAGAATGTCCCTTGGTCTGCCAAGCTGGTAAATATGCCCTTTTGATAAAGTCCCATCTATCTGCTGTTGCAATTCGCCGTTGAATCTATTGTTTATTTCTTCGGGTTCCATTTTTGTCAAAAGTAGAAAATTAAAAAAGCCCTCTTGCGAGGGCTTAAGCTTATAAAAACTAAAAATAAATTATTTCACCATTATTTTCTGCACAATTCCGCGACTCTCGGAGCGAACCATATAAATGCCCACAGGCAAGTTTGCAAGGTTCAAACGCTCGTCTTTGGCAAGTGCTTTTTGTGCAACTACTTTGCCCTGCAAATTTACAACCTGAACAGGGCCGGCAAAGTTTGCAGAGAGCATACGACCATTGAGGCTGAATTTATATGCAGAAGCCATATTGCCACCTATAATTGGGGTGCCGCCGGGTTCTTCTGCTGTTCCGCTGCAAGAGCCATACCAGCCAACTTCCTTCAACTGAAAGTTAATCGTTACGGCGGCGTTAGTCTTGTTTTTAAAGGCAAATTTCAAAGCCTCTGCTTGTGTAAGTGCAGTTTCTATAGGAGGAGGAACATCCTCGCTTTCGTATGAAAGCCTAAAGTGGTTCCATTTCATATTAAGCGTTTTAAAGCCGGTAGTAGCAGGCAACCTCACTATCCAAGTATTGTAACCATTCAAGTTTTCGTTCCAGCCAAGTTCAACATCAACGCCAAAATTTGCATCGCCTTTGTCTGCTTTATAAACAACGCAAAGACCTTCTTTACTAGAAATATCTTCTGAGTAAATATTTTGATAATCTTCTTTCTCGCATCTTTGTAATGCACGCCAATTAAAACCAATTGCAGACACAGTAGGATCTTCATCGGTTCCAGCTGGGTTCGCAAAATTGACATTAAAACCATCTGTTGCATTACCTAAACCATAGCCCTTAATAAGATATTGACCTGCGGTATTGGTGTGATTAACTGCATGTGGTATCCATTCCGTCCTTTGTCCCGTTGAAGTACCTGCCGCAACTTCTATATATTTATTAGTAATAACATCACCCACAGCCTCATCTGGAGGAAGCTCAGTATCACACCTAGTCGCTGATTCTTCTTTGGTCACGAACACTTTATTGTTAGAAATGGCATCCTTTACAATTCCGCCATTGTCTGCGTAGCCAAACCACCAGCCGCCAGTGCCGTCAAAGCAGGGTTTGCCCCAGCCATTTGTAGCACTTGGTGTAACATTGTCCCAGCAATATATTGCACCAGGTGTATGAACTTGACCCCAGAATGGGTCATTCCCAGCTCCAGTTTTATAACTTCCCTTTTGAAGCATATTGGGAAAATCCCAAAGATTGCCTCCATCGCCATACTTAGCAAAGGCTATACTGGCTAAACACGCCACAGCCAAAACTTTAATCTTGTTCATTTTAACCTCCGTTAAATTATTCTCCCCTAAAATATAGAAAATTTTTACAAAAATTTGACATTTCTTTTACAAACGCACCAAAATAGCCCTTTTATGGTGATAAAAACCCTCAGAATCGGCTATTTTCGCTATATTCACCCCATTTTTCTCCAAAGCCCTCTTGCTATACCTTATAATGCTAGTCCTCTTCAAAAAATCATAAACCCCAAGCGGGCTTGCAAACCTAGCTGTCCCATTTGTAGGCAAAACGTGATTAGGTCCTGCAAAATAATCTCCAACAGGCTCAGAAGAATAAGAGCCTATGAATATGGCTCCCGCGTTTTCCACCATTTTTTCCAAATCGTCTTGGTTCTTAGCCACTATCTCCAAATGCTCAGGAGCAATCTTATTCACGATATCCACAGCCTCCTTCATGCTCTTCGCCAAAAAAATTCGCCCGTAGGCAGAAAGAGACTTCTCCAAAATTTCCCTCTTTGGGCTTGCCATTACCTGCTCTGCTATGCAAGCAGCTAGTTTTTTTGCAAAAGCCAAAGAATCCGTTGCGCAAACAGAAGCCTCAAAGCCAGAGCCGTGCTCCGCCTGTGAAAGCATATCTGCGGCTACCCATTCTGGGTTTGCCGTGTCATCTGCTAAAACCGCAATTTCAGAAGGGCCGGCAATCATATCTATATCCACAGTTCCAAAAACTTCTTTTTTTGCAAAGGCGGCAAATACATTGCCTGGGCCAACAATTTTATCAACAGGAGTTATGCCTTTTGCTCCATAAGCCAGCAAGCCTATGGCTTGCGCGCCGCCAATGTGATAAACCTCTTTTATTCCTAGTTCCAAAAGCACATAAGCAACCGAGCTGTGCAAGCCATCTTTTATGGGACTCACAACCACAAGCTCCTTTACGCCGGCAACCAAAGCAGGCACCGCATTCATAATAAGAGTGCTTGGGTAAATTCCGGCTCCGCCTGGCACGTAAAGCCCAACCCTTTTGAGCGGCCTAATTTTTTGCCCCAAAACTTCTCCATACCTGCCCTTAAAAGCCCACGATTTTTCCCTTTGCTTTTGGTGAAAAGCCTTTACATTTTCAATAGCCTGCTTTAACGCATTTTTTAAACCCGAATCAATTTTAGCAGCGGCTTGTTTTATTTCCGCCTCGCTAATTCTCAAATTATTTTTCTTCAACCCATCATATTTTTTCGCATAAAGAACCGCCGCCTCAAGCCCGCCTTTTTTAACGCTTAAAAGAATTTCCCTAACCAGTTTTTCAATTTCGCTGCTCTGCGCAGCAGAGCGAGAACAAATCCTCAAAACCTCAGGTGAGTTTGGAGTTGCTTTTATTATTGGAATGTGCATACCTGAGAATATAGTAAGTGTGTTTTTCTATATTCCTCAAACGATGTTTCGTTTTTTTTTAATTCTGCTTCTGTGCACTCTCTTTGCAGCGTGTTCATCCGATGATTCTGTACCCTTGAGAGAATGGTTTAAGGATCAGGGCATTGCAACTTCTTATGGCAAGGAATATCAAGAAATTGAAGTTTCACTTCTTAGGAATTATAATTTGAGGGATAGCTCTGCCTTTATGGTTAGCTCTTTTGCTGCGCTTGGCAATGTGAATAATGTGGAACAAATGCTTTATTTCGGTTTGGTAGTTGCTGGCGAGCTTGATCCTGTTTGGAAATTGAATGCAGACAGCATTTTTTATGCGAATTTTTATGATGGCAATATTCCAGAAGAACAGAAGAAAATAGAAGCTAGGTTTTACTGGTTAAAAGAAGATTCAACAGAACACGATACCACTTGGCTCAAACTCCAAAAAAAATTCAAAGATTCCGCAAACATAAGCATTGATTGGAAAGCCGGCGAAACACGCGATACATTTAACATTTCTTTGCCAGAAGAATTCTTGAAACTTAAAGCCGATACCCTTAGGTTGCTCACAGGCATAAGGTTGCTCACAAAGGATGTTGTTTTGCGCATTGCCGAGCTCAGTATTTTAGACGTACCCGGCTTATTGCGCGTTGCACAGAAAGCAAATGTGGAGCGTGAGGATTTTCGTTTGCGCGCCGGAATAAGGGATTCTTTCAATATTGTTATTAATGTGGACGATAAAGATAAAATAAAAGCTGGCAAAACGGTTGTTTTTGCACAATTAGTCTTGCCTAAATCAAGCGATACCACAGGAAGCGAACTTGGGCATCCGGTGCCAGTGCTTGTATTTAACGAAGAATACAGGGTAGATACAGCTTTCGTAGAAGCTCACGGGCATCCAAATCTCGTATTTTGGCAAGGCGATACTTTAAAACTTCAAGTCACAAGAAGCTTGCGTAGCTATGTAAATGCAGCAAATTTACCAGACACCCTTAGCTTCACATTGATGCTTGGAAATCCCATACTAAATCCAAAATCTCCTTCTTTTTTCAGTTCCGCCAATTTTTCAAGCAGACCCGCTTATGCAAGCTATGATTTTAGCACAGCTTTTGAAGGCAAGGCAAAACTAAGACTTTGGTATGCTGAAACAGATAACCATTAAAAATTTAGCCTTGATAGCAAGCGCAGAAATCTCCTTTTCAAACGGTTTTTGGGCTATAACAGGCGAAACGGGCGCGGGAAAATCCGTGTTTTTAAGTGCCTTAAAACTTTTGTGCGGTGCAAAAGCGGTGGCAGGGCAAATTAGAAATGGCGAGGAGTGCGCAGTTTTAAAAGGGCTTTTCAACATTGAAAAATTAAGCGATGCAAAAGAATTTTTGCAAGAGAGGGAAATAGATTTTGAAGACGGCGAGCTTGAAATTCAGCGTGAAATTTTTCAAAACGGAAAGAGCAAAGCCCGCATAAATGGCGTTATTTCAAGCACCCGCGACTTGCAAGAACTCGGCGAAAAACTTGTGCAAATGCACGGGCAAAGCGAACAAACCTTGCTAAAAGATATTAAAGCCCAGCAAAAATTTATAGATGCCTATTGCGGAAACGAAGAGCTTTTGCAAAAATGCAAAGACTCTTTTGAAAAATGGAATGAGGTGAATAAAAAAATAGAGGAATGTAAAAAAAATGCGGAGTCCATTGCACAGCAAAAAGATTTTTTGCAATTTCAGTTAAAAGAACTCGCAAGCGCAAATTTAAAACCAAACGAAGAAGAAGAATGTGAAAATATTGTGCAAAGCTCCGCAAGCTCTGAATTTAAGAGAAAAATCTCAATTGAATGTTTGGATTTGCTGATAAGTGAACGCGGCATTTTAGAGCGGTTGGGCGAACTCGTTTCCAGACTGCAAAAATTTGAAAGCAAATGCAGCGATGCCCCAAAAGCAGATGCGGCAATAACAGCAGAAGAAGTGCTTAAAGTTTTGAGCCAAGAACTGAAAAAAGCGAGCAAGCCAGAGCATTACAGTGCAGAGCAAATAGAAAATGCAAATGCAAAAATAGCCCTAATACAAAAACTAAAACGCAAATACCGCACAGATTTGAACGGCTTAATAGATTTGCGTGAAAAGAGAAAACTGGAGTTGGAAAGCCTAGAAAATTCAGACTCCGATATAGCCGAATTGCAAAAAAACTCCTCCAAACTCAGGCTTGAATTTGAAAAAAACGCCGCTGAACTCTCAAAAAAGAGAATTTCCGGCGCAAAAAAACTGGATGCAGAGGTTGAAGAAATTTTGCACATCCTCGCTATGCCAACCGCCATATTCTCCACCCGTTTTACACAGGTAGAAAATTTGAACGCCTCCGGTGCGGAGCAGGGGGAATTTTGGCTTGCCCCAAACAAGGGCGAGGGTTCCAAGCCCTTGAAGCAAGCCGCCAGCGGCGGCGAACTATCCCGCGTTTTGCTCTCATTTAAATGCGCAGTGGCAGAAAGAGACAAAATCCCCCTTTTGGTTTTTGACGAGGTAGACAGCGGAATTAGCGGCGAAACCGCCCACAAAGTGGGAGAATGCCTGCGTGAGCTTGGCAAATATCACCAAGTACTGACAATAACGCACCTGCACCAGGTCGCGGCACAGGCAAGCGGTCAATTTTGCGTAAAAAAGATAGAAACAAAGGAACGCACCTACACAACTGTGGAGCCTTTGAGCGAAAAAGCACGGATTTCCGAGATAGCCAGGATGTTAGGAGACGAAAATTCCCCCGCAGTTTTGGCTCATGCACGTGAATTGATGAAATAAATCAAAAAAAATGAAAAAAAATAAAAAAAAATCACATTTCAGGATTTTTTTTGCCAAAAGTTACGTCTAATATAGTATGAACCTAAGAGACTCCATTTCGTTTTTCTTTTTTGGCGACTCCTGCCTTGCTTGCGGGAACTCCAAAAAAATAGACCCCTGGCTTTGCCATAACTGCAAGGAAGAGCTAATCGCTTGCGGCGAGCACCCTATATGGCCCGGCAAAGAGGATGCCATAAGCCTTTTCCCCATGAATTCCCTAACCAGAAGCCTGATTTTGGCTATGAAATACAAGGGAATGCAAAAAATAGCCTCATATTTGGTGGCTCACTCCTCCGTTGGCCGCAAAGGGGAGGCTCTCCAAATTTTGGAGAGCTGGGGAAAAAATATGAGCTTTGTCCCTGTGCCCGTGCACAGCGCGCGAAAGCGAGAGAGAGGCTACAACCAGTGCGAGCAGGCTGCCCTTGAACTTTCGCTGCATTGTAGCGGAAAATTGCAGACAAATATCCTAAAAAGGCGAGTTTACAAGCCTTCGCAAACATTGCTGGGGAGCAGTGCCCGTTCTTTGAATGTTGCAGGTGCTTTTGAGGCAAAAAAAGCCCAGAATTTAAAAAGTTCGCCTCAAATAGTGGTTGTGGACGATGTTTATACAACGGGGGCAACAACGGCATCTTGCGCAAGGGCTTTAAAGAGGGCTGGGTTTGAGGGTGTAAAGACCTGTACGCTGCTCTATGAGTTGCCTGCAAGTGCTATGGTGGATATGGTGGCGGATAAGAAAGTGGGGTGGAGAACAGAGGATGATTAGCTAGACGAGTTCCGGCCAAGGGTGTTTAGGGTAGCGGCCTCTTAATTCTTTTCTCACTTCGGGATAAGTGTTTTGCCAAAAATCGCTTAAATTCCAAGTTTTTTGGGCTGTGCGGTAATTTGGGGCCAAAATATCGTAGCGAACTTTTAAACGTTTTTCTGCTATAAAATGCTCGCCCTGCATACCCATAAAATCTCCAATTCGGGCAGAAAGCTCAACTATGCCATCTGGATTGTATATGTATTTTGCAATTCTGCCGTTTTGGAGTTTCAAGGAATTTGGAAAATTTTTGTACAGCCAGTCAAGCCAATAGGTGCCAAAATATTCCTCAAGAATTTTTCTATACCGCTCCTCGCTTAAATCTTTTAGCAAAAAAATACCGCTGCAAAATTCGTCCATAATCAGGCAAAAATCTTCTTCGTCCCATTTTGGAAAATTATGTTCGGGAAAAAGTTTGGTTGAGAGCTTCATTTTCGCAAGCAGGCTTAAATTTGAATCGGTTTGCCACTGGCTTGTGAAATCCTCTTTTGCCATCAAGGTTTTCCACGCATCGGAGGTTTGGTTTTCCAAAGATTTGCGCTCTTCCACCGAGCATTCTTCCTTGCCAAAATCGCTAACTCGCATCGCCACAAATTGTTTTTGGGCTGGTTTCCACTGAAGTTCCATTCTAAAAGTGCCGCTTTGCAGATATTTGTCTGGAACAGGAGCGTAAAGGCTTGCGCTTGTTTTTTGCAATTTGGCGTTTTCGCTACGCATTAAACCCAAAACCAAAATAGCTTTTTCTTTTGAATCGCAAAAAACAGAAAGTCCGTCTTTGGTTTTGTAATATTGCTCCCCATCGCTCTTAAAAGCCAGTGCATTAGGGAAGGCAGAAATGAGAAATTCCAAGCTGTTTCCTGTGCCATGCTCCCTGCCCCCTGCATAACGGAGCAGTTGCTCAAAATGCAATTTTTCCTCGCGCTGCCATTTTCCCCTGCCTTCTAAAAAATCCTCTGCCAAATGCAAAATATTTCCGCTTTTATTTTCGCTCTCCAAAAGCATTGTTATAGCTAAAATATTATTTGAAAGCGTTTTTTGCAAAGCGAGCGCAAGGGCAAGTTCTAAAGATTGCACGGGGATATGCAAAACTTTTTTGCCTAACTCGGTTATTTTTTTCTCCTTTATCAAATTTAAGTTTTCCAATTTTTGCAAAGCGAAATTTTCTTTTTGTTTTGGCAATTCAGTCAATAAGTCAAAAGGCACTCCGAGTGAAATTTTTTGGAGCAAAAATCTCTCCACATTCACACGCTCAATTTCCGGTTTTATAGATACGGCAAAACTTGCCTCTTCGCGTTCGCTCCACAAGCGTATGCACAAACCTTTTTGCGTTCTTCCTGCTCTGCCTGTTCTTTGCACCACGTTTTGCATGGCAATTCGCGAAAGCCTCAGCGTTTTTAAACCCAGTCCGGCATCATCAAAAGCCATGCGTTCAAAACCGGAATCTATAACCACCTTTACATTTGGAATGGTCAGTGAGGTTTCTGCGATGTTTGTTGTGAAAATTATCCTTGTGTTTTCGCTTGGCTCAAATATTTTTTCCTGTTCTTCTTTTAATTGCCCGCCAAAAAGAGAATAGAGTTCAGGGGAATTTTTGCCAAGGCTCTCTGCCACACGTGCCCGGCACGCGGCAATTTCCGCTTTCCCTGGCAAAAAAACTAAAATGGTTCCTTTGATTTCGTTATACAAAACACTTTTAACAGCTCTCTCCACTTGGCTAGCAATAGGTTCTCCTGCTTTTATCTCTTGTCTAATTATCTCCACTGGAAAACCAGGATTTTCAACCTTTAAACAGTCCACTCCCAAATATTTTTCCAAAGCCTCTCTTTCCAATTCCGCAGAAAGCACCGCAACTCTTTGCCCCTTTGAGAGGGCAAAGCCCAAAAGCAAATCCATATCCGCTCGCCGCTCGTGAAATTCATCAAAGATTAACCAATCGGGATATATGGCATGGGTTTCAGCTAAAAAGCTACCATAAGTTTGGAATAGAATTCTTGTATTTTTGGATATTTTGGATTCAAAGCGGAATTTGTAGCCTACGGTTTCACCAACTGGTTCTTTGTAGAATTTTGAGAGGAATTTTGCCAGTTCTCTTGCTGCCAACTGGCGAGGTTGCAATACTGTAACTCGGTTTTGTTCTCCAGCCAACAGCCAAGGCAAGAAAGAGGATTTTCCTGTGCCAGTGGGGGCAGTTAAAAGAAGATGCTTTTGTTGTTTCAAGCGCAGTTCTATTTCTGCTCTTGAGGCGGCGAGGGGAAAATTTATCAATATTCCATTTTCCTCTTTGGCCTGAACATTGCCCACAATAAACCGCCATGCTCGGCACTTGCCATAATTGCAGAGGCATTGCTATCGGTGCTAAGGGCAAGCGCGGCTATCAATGCTGCTTGCTCCTCTTCGTCTGGCACGTGAATGTTTTCCAAAACTTCTTGTATGCGGTTTTCGTAAGCCAAATGCATTCCAGTCCATTTGAGGTTTAAAAAATCTGAATGTTTTAGCACACCGCGCAAAAAAGGAAGGGTTGTGCTTATGCCTTCTATGCGGAAATTGGAGAGAGCAGATTCCATATTTGAAATAGCCTTTTCCCTCGTTTGCGCATAAGCCATAACTTTTGCCAAAACAGATTCATAGTTAGAAGAAACCGTATCGCCAGAAACAAAGGGGCTTTGAACAACTATTCCCTCGCCAAAGGGAACAAACATTCTCTCTATTTTGCCAGGCGATGCGGAAAAATTGCTGTATGGATCCATCGCATCCACATTCACGGCTATAACAGAACCTTCTGTTCTAATGCTGTCTTTTTTCAACAAAAGAGGCTCGCCGGAATGCAGCCTTATTTGCTCACGCAAAGCATCCACGCCTGTTAGCAGGTTGGTCACTCCGTGAAAGTGCTGAATATTTTCTTTAACATCCAATAGATAAACATCGTTTTCGGAAACGAGAAGTTCAACATTTGCATAGCCAACAATGCTAAGGCCATCTATAAGAGCTGGGATCATAGCCATTATTTTGCCTCTGTTTTCTTTTGAAAGATAAGGGCTTGGGCTTTCCACCAGCAGCTTGCGAAAACGAAACTGTACTGAACCTTCTATTTCTGGGAGAATTATATGTTTGCCATTTTTATCTCGCAAAATAGGGAAAGATATTATATGCGGATGGGTTAAGGTTTTTTCTAAATAAAGGCTTTTTTCATACCCAAAACGCTCGCATTGGCGAAGTACGCTCTCTATAGCGGGCTGCAATTCCACTGCGCTTTTGGCCTCTCTAATGCACCTGCCGCTTGCAGCACCTGCCGCCTTTACCATTAATGGGTAGTTTATATGTTCTGCTTCTTTTGATAATTTTGCAACATCTTCAAAAACATTGCTGTGCGGCAAAACCGCAAATCCAGCTTTTATAGCAACATCATTTAACAATTTTTTTTCTTCGCCCGTGCTGCGACCCTTAGCCAACCAAGAAGAAGATATAAAGGCAATGCCAAAAGTGGACAATTTTTTGCTGAGTTCCGTGCTTGCGGCCAAAAATCCATATCCCGGATGAACTGCATCTGCCTTGCATTCCATTGCCGCCAGCACAACCTGTTCAACATCCAAATATGGAGAGCTTTTTTTATTTGAGCTAATAACAATGGCACGGCTTGCCTCGCGCACCCCCACCTGATTAAAATCACTTTCTTCGCAAAGAGCCACAGCCTCTGCCCCAAGGCTTTTAATTGCCCTCACACACGCCGCCTGTATAAGCCCCCTATTTGCAACCAAAACTCTTTTATACATAAGTCCTCTGAATTTGGATAAGAGTCTTAATATAGTAAATGAAAGAAATAAATTTTTGGGCTTTTATTGGCAGCTTGAACGCTGAATGGAATGCCTGAGCAAGGGGATGCCTTCTTGGGACCTTGTTGCGCGATAGGTTAGGAGGCAGGGAAAACTGCGACCGGCTCTGGTGCGCATTCTGGTTTGCAGAACATCGTCTTGCTCAGGAATGTTTTGCAAAATGCGGTTAAGCACTTCTTTATGGCGATATAAATCGCACAAATAATGCCCCTTTACTTCGCCCTGCTCAAAGCCAAACATTTTGCAAAAACGTTTGTTCGCAGTCAATATGCGGCCGGAGTTATTAGCTATGCATACGGCATCTTCGGCTTCGTTTATGTTTTCGTCTATTGTCATAGAGCCCCCGTGTTAAGTGAAAGTTCTTCAATTGCAAAGGAAATTCCAGATTTGCCCAGATAAACTGGCACATTGGAATAGGGCAGAACTGCCAAAATTCGCTCTTCTTTTGCCACCTGAACGCCATCTTGATGAAGCGTTAAGTAGCGGCCATCCCATTTAACCTCTACAAAAGTCCATAAGCCCGTTTTAACTGGCTTTTTTGATAAAACTGCATGCTTGCAGGCAAAAATTGAAGTTTCTTCTGTTAAAAAGAATGCAAATGCTGGGTTTTCCGCTCCGCAGGCACCATTAACAATGGCAAGGCTAAAAATGTCGTTTTTCCCCACTAAATTATATGGAATGGCAGATTTTTGCGGCAGGGAGTCTATTTTGAACCATGCGCTTATTTCAAAGGCAACAGATGCCGAGAATTTGTTGCCATCGGAGGCAACAAAACTGTTTGGGGTTTTAAATAAAAGTGCAGTTTTGCTGCGACCATCTCTGCCCACGGCGGGCAAAACCTCGTGATAGGCGAGAGTATTGGTTTCTTCGCTTGTGCCTCCTGCAATAACTGGTGCTGTTTTTGCCGGGTTTGTGCAGGATAGTGCAAATAATGCAAGAAGCGCAAAAGCAAATTTTGGCGATAATGGATTAAACTTTTTCATTTTTTGCCCCCTTTGTTTTATGCGCAGATTTTGAAAGCGGAAATAATTGCAAATTTATTCTATATACAGATTCTTCCTCTTTTTCGCTTTGGGCGGCAATTTCTTTTATTTTACGCCTGAAATTAGAGAGTTCTGCCTTTATGGCTTCAAAACCTTCTTTTGATAAACCCATGGTTATGCCGGAAATATCCCTTTCTTCTTTTGAAATGTTTTCTAGAGCCGAAACTGCCAAAATGCCCATATTTTCGTGATGCTTGCGAACTGCCATTGAGCTTATGTTTTCGCCGGTTGTGAGGTGCTTGTTTGTTTGCCGGTATTTTCCATCTGAGTTTTGCTCCAGCAAGCCGAGTTTGAGCAAAAGGGCAAGGGAAGCTTTAACTTGCGAAAGCGGGATTTTTGGAACCAGCAATTTTGAAATTTCGCTTTCAGATGATACATTTGGGGCTAATTCGCGAATAACGCTGTGGTACCATTCTTTGTAATAATCGTATAAATTTGCTTCTATAATGCGGTTTTTGCAGAGTGATGCAATATGGCGCATTTCGTTAAAGAGTTTTTGTTTTTTTGCGTTATTTGTTTCGTGGGTAAATGGAACCAGAAGCCGGAAGAACTCCTGTTCTTTATCGGTTAAACCGAACGCAAGTCCAACTCTTTCAATGCCTTCTGCGCTTAGGGAGCTTTTTTCTTCTGCAACCAGTTTTAAGAAAACAGGGCTTGCATATCCGGCTCTTTTTGCAAATTCCCGCCAGGAAAAGCGGCTAGAAGCCTTTTTCTCGGCAAAAGCATCGCGCATAAAGGCACGATAATCGGAATATGCAAAAACGCTTGGCATACACCTATAATATACATTATTTTTTTCCAAATGATACAAAAAAAATGATTTTATGATACATTTTTGTGTTTTTTTACCCTATTTTTATGCTTTTCACCGCAATTTTGCCCAAAATTTTGTTGCAGGCAGCTATAATATCACTTTTTATTGCCATTGTTTCTGCCCTCCAAACCGAAGATGCTGTTTTCAATAAGAGATTTCCATTGTTTATAGTAATGATTTGCACTTTTTCTTGCAATTTCCCGGGCAAAATTTTTTCCTTGTGTTCTTCCAAAACAAACACATCTTTTTGTTCTTGGCTTATAAAATCGTTTAAAAAATTCATAGCCAAAACACCTGCGCTCAAAGGCTCTTTGTTCATAGGCTTATAGATTTGTTAGCTCTGCCGGGTTTGCCGCCATAAATTCCAATATCGCCTTTGCTGCCATCTTCGTCTTTAAAAAAATCTGTATTTGGAGCAGCGTTTAAGGCCGGGGAATATTTAGATAGAACAAAAGGCCGATTAGTGCTTGGGTTAGCAACAGGCGGAGAATGGCCAGTAGATGTTTCATAGATTTTTTGCAGGGATGTGTCTTTAATATTTTCTTTGGGAGTTGGTAGGTTCAGGTCGTTTTTCTCCATAATTTTTTCTTTGCTGCTGCCAACAAAAATAGGGTCTGAAAAGATGTTCTCGAATTTGTCTTTAAAAGTTCCATTTTCATTTTTGATTATTCTTGCGGTTCCGGCAGGGCAAAAACGGCAATCGGTATCTGTGTTTGCAAAGAAAATATTGTTCTGTATGCGTGGGCTTTTGCGAGAATCCGACCATATTCCAAAATTTGAATTTTTGTAAAAAATATTTGCGGCTATTGCCGGGCGAGAATTGCTTATGTAAACACCTGCACTTAAATTTTCGGTAAATATGCAATTATAAATAGCTACATCACCTTCATTTTCCAGCCAAATTCCCGTATTGTTGCCCATAAAAAGTGAATTCCCCACGTTAAATATGCTATAAGAGGCATTTATTGCTTTGTGTGCACCCATTATGTGCAGATATTCAATGCTAACAGATTCCTTATCTTTTAAAGGCAGCCTTATTCCATCCCACTGAATTTTTCCAGGTATATGATTTTCTGGCAAAATTCGCACTGGTTCATCACTTGTTCCTTTTATGATTATTGGTCCGAATGCTTTTATACTTATAAATGTGGAATCTGACCAATCCAACTGCTTTGTTTCTCCGCAAGCCTCACCTGGCACAATCAGTATTTCAACTCCGGCTTCTACTGTTAGCCTTGCCGCCGGTGAAATTTGAATGTCACCTGTTATGCGATATGGCGATTTTTCTTTTGTCCAAGTAATGGGAACATCTATCATGCCGCAAAAATTTTCTGCAAAAGCAGAAAGCGCAAGCACTGCTAGCAAACTTAGAATTTGAAAACTAAATTTCATTGGGGTGTAATATAGAAAATGGCTATGTTCACTTTTTACTATATTCACTTTCACGATGAGTAAAAACACCGCCATAGGCATAATCTTATTAGTCCTTTTGTTTGTATGGTCAATATACAATTCAAATAAACAACAGGAACTTGCGCAAGCCCAGCTGCAAAAAAAGGCAATGGAACTCGCTGCGGAAAAAGCAAAGCAAGATTCGCTTGCAGCCATAAAGGGAGAGAAAACAGATTTGGGAGTTCCAGAGCTTACCGCTTCTCCTTCTGCAACGCCTCCTGTAAATCCAGTTGCAACAGAAGAGTCTCCCTTTGCAGCCCAAGACGAAGCTGAAGCAACAGTGGAAATAGCAGAGGTGCCTAGTCAAAGGGAAATTCTTGTTGAAACGGAGAGATTTTTTATTACTCTAAATGCGAGCGGAGCAAAAATCACAGGAATAGTTCCAAAAACTTTGGCAGACAACCATGGAAATTTTCCTGAGTTGCTTCAAAACAAAGAAGCTGGTGCTTTGAGCATAAGTTTTGACAATGCGGATTTTGGAAGTGTTGTTTTCTCCACCCAGTCTCCAGATGCAATTATCGTAAAAGATTCCGCAAAGGTTGCCTTTGAATGGAGGGACGAAAAAGGCAGAGCGGTTGTTAGGGAATACAAGTTCACAAAAGACGGACATTCAATTGGGCATTTAACCAAAATAAAGGGCTTTGCCCCAAAGCTATATACAATAAACTGGAAAGGCGGAATGAAAGAAACCGAAGAAATTTCAACCGCTAGTTCCTTTGGCATGAATTATCTGTTCAGCGAGGTTATTTTCAACAATACCTACAACGTGGCACGAGAAACTCCGGCAAAGCAAACTTGGTTTAATCGCGACCAAGGCAAAGCCTTGTGGTTTGGGCTTCGCAGAAAATACATCGCAGCTGTAATAAACTTCAATGGAGAAAGCGAGGCGGCACTTGGAGCCGAGCCTATAAAAGAAAAGAAAAATGAAAAAGATCCTGGCACATACTCCTTAACGATAAGCGATAATATGACCACAGATTCCATAGCTATTAATTTTTCAATTTTGCCATTGCATTGGAGAGAAATAGGGGCTATGGGCGAAGGCTATGAAAAAATTATCGTCAGCGGCTGGGAATGGTGCGGGGCAGATAAATGGTTTGTTTGGCTGTGCGGCTTGCTTTTGCAAATACTGAACGCATTCTATTCCATAATTCCAAACTACGGCATAGCAATTATTCTTTTAACCATTTTGGTAAAAGTTGTCACCACTCCTCTGGCGCTTAAACAACTTCGCTCCACACGTTCAATGATGGCTTTAAAACCGGAATTAGATGCAATTCGAGCAAAGAATAGGGGAGATATGCGCGCACAGCAGCAAGAGATAATGGCTCTTTATGCTCGGCACGGCGTTTCTCCGTTTAGCGGTCTTTCTGGTTGTTTGCCAATGCTTTTGCAAATGCCAATTTTCATAGGCTTGTTTGTGGTTTTGGGCAGGGCAATAGAGTTGAGAGAGGCACCATTCTTTGGGTGGATTAGCGATTTATCAAAAAGCGATGTTATATGGAGCGGAATAAGCATTCCATATATTATGCCAGAAGGCATTGCCATTTTGCCATTCTTTATGGTTGTTAGCACTTGGTTCCAAACAAAGCAAACCATCACAGACCCAAATCAAAAAATGATGGTGTGGATGATGCCCGCGATGATGTTTGTGTTCAGCGCGGTTATGCCAAGCGGTTTGGTGCTTTACTGGACTATTTCCAATCTGTGGGGAATTGCTCAATACATAGTGATTAACCGCAAGCCTGCGACTCTTGGCAATGCAAAAGGCAAAGTTGTGGATGCGAAGATAGTTAAGGGAAAGAAATGAAAGAAAAAATTGCTTCGCTCGCCGAACAGACAACCCACTGGACTGCCGAAGAAGCCCTTGCCTTGATAAGCGTTCCCCCTGATTCCTCTTGCGGCGATTGGAGCCTGCCTTGTTTTACCTTGGCAAAAAAACTCCGCAAAGCACCCAAAGCAATAGCCGAAGAACTTGCCGCAAAATTTCCCGCACCAGAAGGTTTTGCAAAAACAGAAGCACTTAATGGCTATTGGAATTTTTATATAGACAAAGCAGATTTTGTGAAAAATATTCTGAACGAAATAAAAGAAAAAGGCTTGGAATTTGGATTTGCAAAGCAAAAAAACAAAACAGTTGCCATAGATTACAGCTCCCCCAACATAGGCAAAGAACTCGCATTTCATCACCTTCGCAGCACAATGCTCGGCAATAGCCTCGCTCGTATTTTCAAGGCAAGCGGCTATAAAGTTGAACGCATAAATCATCTCGGTGATTGGGGTACTCAGTTTGGAAAATTAATCGTTATGTATTTGCGGGAAAATTTGCCATTGGATGCGCAAGCACTTTCGGGCTTAACCGTTAAAGAACTGAACAGACTTTACGCTCAATTTTCCAAAGTTAGCAAAGATGAACCAGAGCTAGAAGACAAAGCTAGAGAGGCATTTGCGAAACTGGAAAAAGGCGATGAATTTTATCGCATGTTATGGACGGCATTTAGAGAGGCAACATTAAAAGAGCTAAAGCGCATTTACAAAATAATGGGCGTTGATTTTGACCACTACACAGGAGAATCTTTTTTTGAAACCCACATTCCCTCTGTTGTGAAAGAGCTTCAAGCCAAGGGTCTGTTGGTGAATAGCCAAGAGAGAGATGTTGTGCTTCTAGACGAATTATCTTTGCCTCCTTGCCTCATAAGAAAAAGCGATGGCAGCACGCTTTATGCAACAAGGGATTTGGCGGCGGCAATTTACAGAAAAAAAGAATTCAATTTTGACAAGTGCCTTTACATTGTGGACAACGGGCAGGCTTTGCACTTTAAGCAGGTGTTCGCCGTGCTAGGCAAAATGGGTTGTGAGTGGAACAATGACTGCGAGCATATTCCCTTTGGTTTGATTCTCCATAAAAACGAAGAGGGAAAATGGGAAAAAGGCAAAACTAGAGCTGGCACCGCAAGCCTTTTGAGAGATGTTATAGAAGCGGCTACCGAAAAAATATTATCGGTGATAAATGAAAAAAATCCGGCTCTTGAAAACAAAGAGGATATAGCCACAAAAATTGGAGTTGGCGCAATAGTCTTTAACGATTTGAAAAACAGACGATTGATGGATGTGAAATTTGACTGGGACGCGGCTTTAAGTTTTGACGGAGCCACAGGTCCTTATGTTCAAAACGCACACGTGAGGCTTTGCAGCATTTTGAGAAAAAGCAATAAAAATGCTTTGGAACTTGAATTCAAAAGCGAAGAGCTTTTAGACCAAAACTCTTACGATTTAATAAAAGCACTTTCTTGCAAAGAAGAAAAAATAAACATAGCCTGCGAAAGCAGGGAGCCTTGTATCCTAGCTCAATACTCACTGGAGCTTGCAGAAGCAGCTCACAGATTTATTCACAATAATAGAGTTATAGGGAGCAGCGAGGAAAATTCCAGGCTGTTTTTAGTTTACTGCACCCAGCAAGTTCTTGAAAGTCTCCTTGAACTGCTGGGTATAGCTCCCATAAAAGAAATGTAATTATCTTAAGGGTCTAGCCCCTTCTGTTGCCGTATCCACCTCCACCCTGACGCGGCGGACGCTGTTCGCGCGGCTGCGACTCATTAACGCGAAGCGCTCTGTTGCCAACGTTTTTCCCGTTTAGCGACTGAATTGCCTTTTCGGCTGCTTCATCGTCCATTTCAACAAAACCAAAGCCTTTGCTGCGATTGCTATCGCGGTCAAATACGACTTTGGCACCTTTAACCTCACCGAATTCAGCGAATAATTCGCTAAGTTGCTCGTTACCGAATGCGAATGGGAGGTTACCCACATAGATGCTTTTGCTCATGTTTTTCCTTTAATTTGAACCGCTTTAGAATATAGAAAATAATTTATCGAGTTACGCCAATTAAGGATGCTTTTATTGAACCTATGGCTATTTCGCTCTTCATAAGCACTGGAAGCCGTTCTGCATCGTCTGTTAGCCAAATTGTTAGCTTGCCTTTGGCTTTGAATAAGCCATCACCTTGTATCACAGGCTCTATTACTAGGCAATCCTTTTTGCCCAAGGCGGTGTTTATTGTTTCTTTTCGGTGGCATATAACTTTGAGTTTATATTTTTTTACGCCACTAATGGCATCAAAATATGCGGTATCTCCGGGTTTCAGGTCTAGGGTACGGGCAAGGTAAAAGGCAGAGAGTATGCACCTCTCACCGCCATTTAGCGTGATTGCTGTATCTATTCCGTGTTTGAAAGTTTCTTTGTTAAATGCCGTGTCTTTTACCGTGGCTTTTTTTGCTTTAAAATCATAAACAATTTGTGCATTTCTTTTATATCCGCCTTCGCGTATTTTTTGCGTAAAAACTTTAGGCAGCAAGCTATCTGCTGTGGCTGTGGCACTTATTGTATCATCAACAGAGAGTATTTTAAAAGAACTGCTATGCCAAGCTCTTGAAATTATTTCCAATTCGTTTTCGTTTTTTGTTTCTCTAATGAGCAATCTAGCATTGCCAGCCTTGATAAATGCCCAGCTTATTTCGTAATCCAAAGTTTCGCCAATATAGGGATACTTTGCAAAAGCAGCGGAGAAGATAAAAAGAATAATAATTAAAATTTTGTTCATTGCAATAAATGTAGTAAAAAGCTGATTTTCTATATTTCGCTCATGGATAAATTGCTGACTTATTACAATGAAATAATGGATACCACTATAGGGCGGTTGATTTGGGCTATAGTAGTGGCTATGGTGGTTTATTTTGTATTAGATTTTATTTTTAAAAGAATAAGTAAAGTACTGCCACAGGAATTTTTAAATAAACCAAGCAAACCAATTTCAATTTTTATGAAAGTTTGCAAATTCCTTGTTTTTATAATAATTCTGCTTTTGACTTTAGACAGCTTGGGTGTGAAAGTTTTTTCACTTTTGGCAGGGCTTGGCATTGGTGGCCTTGCAGTAGCTTTTGCAGCTCAAAAAGTGCTTGGGGATTTATTCATCTATGTTTTAATAAGACTAGACAAACCCATTAAAGAAGGAGACCTGATAAGCTTCGGTACGATTACTGGTAAAATAAACAAAATAAGCATAAAAACAACTAGGATTGATCCCGAAACAGAAACAGGCGAGCAGATTATTGTTTCAAATAGCGATTTGCTAGAAAGCCGAGTTACCAATTTCGCAAATAGAATAAAGAGGCGCATAACGTTTGGCATCAGTGTTAGCAACCAAACCACAAAAGAAAATTTGCAAGAAATAGTAGCCATAGTAAAAGGCATTATAGAAAAGCAAAGCGATGCTAGTTTTAAACGAGGGCATTTAAAAGGCTTTTCCGCAGGCGCAGTGGAATATGAATTTGCGTTTGACGTGACTCCACCAGAGTCTTATTTGGATATTCAAGAAAAAATAAATTTAGATATACTAGATGCTTTTGCCGAAAGAAATATAACTATGGCATATCCGGCGCAGAAAGTGCTACTGGAGAAAGCTTAGATTATGGATTTGGTTGTAGATTGCTCTCGCAAGGGCGTTAATTTGGGGCTTTACTCAAACAATACCAATTATGAACTTTGCCAGCATAATGCAAAAGGCGATGAATTAAAATCTTTGCTAGACAAATTGCTTGCAGAAAACAATTTTGAAACCCGGCATATAAAGCGAGTTCTGGTACTGCTTGGCCCCGGCAGCTTTACTGGCATTCGTGCCGGCATTGCTTTTTGCGAGGGCTTGTGTTTTAGCGGCAAAAGAACCTTGCACGGAATTTCCACTTTAAAAGCTTTAGCTATGCAATATGGCAGAGAGATTATTTTACACGCTAGGGCAAATTTTTATTATGTTGGAGATGCGGAAAGCGAAACCCTAAAGCAATTTGAAAACAAACCCGAAACCCACGAATACCTGCCAATAACCCCTTTAGCAAAGCTAATAGACCAAATTCCCCCTTCTCGCATACAAAAAGCGAATTATCTGGCAAATCCATACCCTTCCTAAAAATTTGCTACATTACCCTTATGTCCTATTCCTGGTGGAACACAATCCCTCTGCATTTAGACCCAACGGCTATTACTATTTTTAATTTCCCAATTAGATGGTATGGGCTAATGTATTTATTTGCTTTCTTTTTTGGCTATCATTTAATTTGGCATTTCACAACCAAATACAAAATTCAGCCTATGAAAAGGGAACAATTGGAAGCTGTTATGACTTGGTTAATAGCGGGCGTTATACTCGGTGCTAGGTTTGGATATGTGTTTTTCTATAACTTTGGCTATTACATAAACCACATTTCAGAAATTATAATGCCATTCAGTTTTAACGGGGGTTTTCATTTCACGGGAATTTCAGGGATGAGCTATCACGGTGGGCTCATAGGTTCTTTTCTGGCGGCTTCTTATGCCATAAAAAAGCAAAAATTGGATTATTGGAAAAGCGTTAATACCATTTTCCTAGTTGTACCTTTGGTTTATACTTTTGGGCGGCTGGGGAATTTTATAAATGGCGAGCTTTATGGCAGGGTCACAGAATCTGCAATTGGAATGCTCTTTCCTCTTGCCCCAGAACGCCCGCCTGTTTTAAGGCACCCAAGCCAAATTTACGAGATGTGTTTTGAAGGTTTTGTTCTGTTTGGCATTCTCTATGCCTTTTGGAAAATTTACCCAAAACTTAGAAACCACGTTATGGCTCTTTATTTGATTGGATATGGCATGGCAAGGTTTTTTATAGAATTCTTCAGGGAACCAGATGCCCATATAGGCTTGAATTTTTTAAGCATGAGCCGGGGGCAAATGTTGTGTTCCGCAATGATTTTAAGCGGGCTTGCTCTGTGGGTGTGGAGGAAAGGTGTTCGATGAAATTTTGAATTTTAAGTTGTTTGGCATAATAGATGTCCGCTTTTCAGATTTTGTGGACATATTTTTCATATCATGCATAATATATGGTTTTTTCTTGCTTTTCAAAGGAACCCGTGCAGTTCAAATGTTTTTTGGCGTGGTTTTGATTACAGCAATTTGGTTTTTTTCCCAGCTTTTTGATTTGCGTGGATTAACTTGGCTGATAGGTAGCTTAAGTGCCTTGGGTGTGGTGGCAATTGTTATAGTGTTCCAACCTGAAATTAGAGGTATGTTGACCAGAATAGGGCAAATAGCCAATGTTTTCAAATTCAGAACCTTATTTTTTAGACGTAGCGGATTGGACGATATAACCACAAAAATAGTGGATTCTGTTTTGGAATTGCAGAGAAAAGGATATGGGGCATTGATTGTTTTGGAAAAAAGGGTTGGTTTAAAATCTTATGTTGATTCGGGTGAAGTGATAAATGGCGATTTTTCCAAGAAACTTTTATGTTCCATTTTTTATCCAGGAACCGCTTTGCACGATGGTGCTGTAATAGTTTTGGGAGATAAAATTATAGCAGCCGGTTGCGTGTTGCCTATGCCAAGCGGAGCTGCCGCCGCCGAGCAATCCGGCGGAATGCGGCACAGGGCGGCAAAAGCTCTTGCTTTGGAAACAGATGCTTTTGTGATAGTTGTGTCTGAAGAAACTGGCTATATATCAATAGCTTATCGCGATAATTTTCGCACAAGGCAAAGCAAAAGGGAATTGGAAGAGGAAATAAAACGCCACTGGAAAGAGCTCTATGAAAACTGAAAAAGAAACCGAAGAAGAAAAGAAAAAAGACCGCCGCCGTTTTATAGCTTTGCTCATAATAATACTTTTGCTATTGCTATTGTTTTTTATATTTCAATGGAAAGTAAAAGAGAGAAATGATAAGTTATTTGAAGAACAAAAACAGCAGCAGTTGTTGCTTGCAATAGAAAAAGCTCAAAGAATTGCCGATTCAATAATCGGTGCAGATACCATTAGTAAAGTGGATTCAATAATGGAATTGATTGGCGCGGATTCTAGTTCGCCTAAAAAGCAGCCGCCTAAAGTTGTTCAGGAAAAAATAGAGCAAATACATATACCCGAAAGTTCTAGCAGTTCAAATGATTCCATTCCTCCAACGCCCTCTATTTTGCCGCCTGCCGGACGTTATTACAAACCTGTGAATTTGCGAGTTGAATGTGGTGAGTCCAAATGCGAAACGGAAATTTCCGTAGGGGATTCTTTGAATGCCATTAAGGGTGGCAAAATTGAAAATTACAACAAAACAGGCAATGTTTATTTCAGGGCAATAGATTCTGCCAAAAATGCGAGCAGCTGGGAACTTGCCGCTTATGATATGGCAAGCGATAATTCTTGCGCGGAAAATTCCTATCCTGTTCCGGTTAAGGGAAAAACCGTTTGCGTGGATGCTTATGAATTTCCAAACAAGCATGGCGAAAAGCCGCACAATATGGTTAGCCAAGATGCGGCAAGCCGCCTATGCGTGAGTGTTGGAAAAAGGCTGTGTTCCGTAGAAGAGTGGCAAGCCGCTTGCAAAGGCAATTCAAATGCTCATTATCCTTATGGCAGCGCCTATAATCAAACAAAATGCGCAACAGATTTGAAATCTGCCAAAGAGCCTGGCCGCTCCGGTTATAAAGAGCATTGCCGCAGTTGGTATGGTATGTATGATATGAGCGGAAATGTTTGGGAATGGACAAGCACGCCAGCACAGCGAGAGGGATTGTTTTTGGTTGCGGGCGGCGCGTGGAATACGCAAAACAAAAGTTCCTGCACCGAAACATCATATAGCTTTTATCCGCAAAACGAATATCCATTCGTTGGGTTTAGGTGCTGCAAATGAAAACCATTGCCGTTTTAACCGCTATGCAGCAAGAATTAGATGCCGTTCTTGAATTATTCGCTTCTGCAAACCCAAACAAAACCGAACTTTATGGAATGCCTGTGTATATTTTTACACATAATGAAATTAAATTTATTCTCGCATTATCTGGAGTGGGCAGAGCAAATACAGCCTTAAATGCCGCCTTAATAGCAAGAGAATTTGAACCCAGAGAAATAATAAATGTTGGCACCGCTGGCGGTTTGCAAACAAATCAAAAAATTCTGGATATAGTTATTCCTAGTGAAGTTGTAGCTGTGGATGTTGATTTAACCGCTTTGGGCTGCGAATACGGACAGGTACTCGGCGAGCCAAAATCTTATTATACCGATGAGAAAATACAGAGCAGACTTGTTGGGGCGGCAGCAGCTTTGACAAACGTGCATACAGGCACAGTGGGTTCTTCCGAAGCTTTTATTTGCCAAAGCGAGCAAGTGCGCGAAATTCACAGGCGTTTTAACAATAGGGTTGTATGTGTGGAAATGGAAGCTTTTTCCATAGCAGTTGTTTGCAGCCGTTTTAAAATACCATTTGCAGTTATACGCAGTTTATCCGATGTTCCAGCCTCTGGCGAAGGCAATGAACACGATTTCAATGCCTTTTTGTGCAAGGCATCTGGAAATGCGGCTAAGTTGTTGTTTGGGTATGTGAGCAAATAGATTTCTATACATCTCCAATGAGAGGTAAATATTTTGTTCTCCTATTAGTTTGGTGAAAAAATCCACTTCACTTCTCTGCCGTGAGTGCGAGTTTTGAGAGGCTGTTTCTCATAATGAATTTTCTCCACCAAAGTACGTTAAATTTAAGTAATAATATATAAAAATTATTGGGGAAAGGGTGAAATTAAAGCCAATAAATGAGGTTCATTCTGGTAATACTGTAAATTCTGTGAATTCTGGTTCAGACAAAATAAATGTGGTTGTCATACGTTTATATGCGGTTGTCTAAATAATACTCAACCCAAATGATTCGTATTTTTTAACATTTTCATCCATACTTATTAACGTAAATTTGCTATTAATAGCTTCCCATATCAAAAATCGGTCAAAAGGATCTGTATGAATTAACGGCAACTTATAAGTTGTAGCCATTATGTGAGGCTCAATATTCTTGCAAACAAAAAATCCGTTTTCAATTTCTTGGAATAATTCTTCTGGATTAAATCCGTTCAATAGTAATTTTCCCAACCCATATTTTATAGAAATTTCCCACAAGTTAACTGGGCTATAATAGATTTCATTATGTTCATCTAAAAGTATGTTTTTAATATTCTCTGATAATTTTTTCGTATCAAAAAAAGACTAAAGCAAAATGTGAGTATCAAGCAAGAATTTCATAAATTGCAAAATTCCTCTTCGGAAATCTGCCAATTTTCTGAAAATTCCACAGAACCCTTTTTTTCCAAAGTTCCAATGCTTCTTTTTTTGTATTCTTCCAAGCACCATAAGGAACTATAACAGCAAAAGCCTCGTGTTTCTGGTCAAAAGATAACGCAAACTCTTCACCAGACAAAACATCTTCCATAATAGAAGAAAATTTTGCTTTTGCTTCCTTTAACTCTAAAGTTTTCATTAGAAAAATATAGAAAAATTATATATCAAAACACCGCCTTTGCTTCCAAGTTGAGTTTCTGAAACACCTCGCTGTGCCATATTCTCATAATATACTGCGAAGACATATAAAAATTATCGCTGAAAGATATTTGAGCAAGAGCATTAATTCTCCAAGAAAAACCTTTTTCAAAACCGTCAACGGTGGAATAGGGAGAAATTTCGCTTGATTTTTCAACATAGTTTCCAGCAACGCCAAGCTGTGCTAAATCGCCTCTTTCGCTTTGCCATTTTCCGTTTATACCGCCTTTTTGCAAAGCGGCATTCCAAGATTCTTCCATATAAAAACCAGAGGTGTATTTTCTTGAATAAAAAGGCGATAATGAAAAACCAGCGGCAAGTTCTCTTTGCCAAATAAATTCACCCTCATAAGAAATCCAATCTAAATTGCTAAGGGCAAATTCGGCCTCTTCTCTTTTAAGCCTCAGGGAATAATCCTCTTTTTCCCTGCCATTGTAGCGAATGGTTGCTTCTTGTCCAAAAGAAACCTCTTTAAAATTTATTTGCGGCTCCTTATCCCATTTGTTTTTTATAGCAAGCATCAATGAACCTTTATTTTTTGGGTGCTTCCAAAGAGCAGAATTTTCCAACATCAACAATTTTTCCGCTCTGTGCAAAAGCCATTCACCACAGGCAAAAAATGTCATATCGCTTAAAAAACCTCTTTTTATGAGAATATCAGGATGCACAGACAAATTCCATCTTAGATTATTTTTGCTACTCTTGCTCGCTAGCGAATCCACTCGCCCCAAGCCTTCGTAAACAAAATTTCCGTTATCTGCACCGCTTATGTATTGTCCGCTTAAAGAATCGTAATAAACATCACCTGTGCCATCTGGAACCCTGCGGTATATTGGAACCCAAGGAACTTCATCGGTATAGTTAAATGAATAATATGCCTCGCCCCGCAAAAAGGAATTTGGATTATCGTAGCCTGCGGTTTGGTCTAAAAGCCATGAGAGACCTTGGTGCTCTTCAGTGAAATCTTTTCTGATTTGAAAAAGCGTATTTGAATGCCAATATTTTTCTCTTAGAGAAACGAAGGTTTTCCAGTTGGAAAATTCACTTGTGTCTGCTTGCTCTTGTGCAATTTCCGAACTTGCGTAGTTTGAATTTTCATTTCCCCATTCCAAGCCGTAAATTGAACGCATATTTTCTTTGCTATCTATGCGAAAATTTCCATAAGGGCGGTAGGTTCCCTGAAAAAATTTGCTGTAAATTTCACTTTGCCATAAGGAGGAATTTATGTTTGCCAGTGTGAGCTGGCTTTTTGTTTTTTCCGTTTCTCTGCGTAAAAATCCCTCGCTTCTAATTGATTCAAAATTTCTGTGGCCTATATAAAAACCTGGGAAAAAACCAAATGGCAGCCGCATTGTAGCTTTAAACTCATCGTAGCGTAAATCTCCTGAAACGCTATCTAAAAGCCATTTGTCTCGCAAAATAAAAGCGTCCCATACGTTCTCGCTTCCTTCATATTCTGGTTTTGCAAAACCGCTATCTGCAAAACCACCTTTTATTGAAATTTTTATTATGGATTTTTGCTGCGAATTGCTATCGCTTTCAAAAAACCATCTGTAAGCTTTGTTTTCATTTTCATTCATTGCCATTTCCAAATCCGCAAACAAAAGCGAATTTCCTGTTCTGAGTCGTGCACCTAGCATTTTGTCGCTTTTAAGCGAGTCTCTTAAGTTAAAAGCAGCGATATCTATCCATACGAATTTTGAACGATAGACGGCATCTGTGCCTCTGAGTTCGCTTGGGTTTAGGGAATTGTAAGAATCGTATTCCACTCTTATTTCGTCTTCTGGACCGGGAATAACTTTCCCCAAAAAATCCAGAACACCGCCAGCATAATTTATTTCATAGTCCCTGCCATTTACGAGCAAAACTCCATTCAAATAAACACGTTCCGTATGCGGAGCGATAAGTCCAAAGGCACTGCCCTCAAAAAGCAAATAACCTTTTTGCTGGCTTGGCTGCCCACGAATTATTGCGCTTTGCCTAAGCGTTTTGTCCGTTCCGTAAATTGCGCCTGCTGCCGCATCAGAGCCTTTCAATTTGCCACTTGCGCCAAGAGTTTGTCTGCGAAATCCAAAAAGGGCAAGTTTATTTATTTCGTAATTCAAATCTCCTAGCTCCAGTTTTACCCATTTGCTTTCCAAGCCAATATATGCAGCATCCACTTCTCTTAGAGTTGTGGACACTTCCGTACCAGCAGGCCGGCCCAAATCCACAAGATAAGCATCAACAAAAATTCCATCTGCCGCTTCGCCTTGCATAGAAAGCCTTAGCTCTTGCTGAATATCTGCTCCGCCATTGCCTATTGATGTTTGCAGGCTTTTGCTACCTCTTGTTTGCAGAGCATTTTCCGTTTGCGGAAATTCTTTTTGCTCTGCTGAATCCATTGCATTTTCATATCCCTTCCACACGGGCAGGGAATCTGGAGTAATGCCTTGAGCGAAAACATTTACAAATAAAAAGAACGCCAGCAGGCATGGATTTTTTGCCATAATGCCTCTTTTGCAAATATAGTAAACGCGGTTTTCTATATTACCACCATGGTTAGTAGCGCAGAAATTATGGGCTTAAAAAGGATTGTGGCTAAAAATCCAAAGTCACTGGCATTTGCTTGGCTTGCAGATTTGCTCAGGGTGGCTAGTTCTGGCGATAAGCAAAAATTAGATGAAGCTCTACTTACGGCGAACAAGGGTTTAGATATATATCCCAATTTTTTGCCTGGCAGGCTTGCCAGAGGGCGCATACTTTTGGAACAAGGCGATTTGACTGGAGCAAAAAGTGATTTTGAGGCCGTGGCAAAGCAAGATCTCTTTTGCTCGGTTGCGCAAAAATTGCTTTTGGAAACAGCAGAGAAATTGGGGCAACCACCAGAAACAGAAATATATGAGAAAATTTTAGGGACGCTTGAACCCGGAGCTGCTGTTAAGGTTAATAAGACGGTGGCTAAGTCAAAAACCGAATCTGTTGGCGTGAATGCTGCATTAGACGATATTTTGAGTGAAGAAGACAATACAGATGACAAGGAAGATTCTGCAGTTTCCGATTTGCTTTTGAAAACATTTGATAATATATTTGAATCTGGCAAGCAAGAGCAGCCTATGCCCGATCTTGTGCCTTATTCACCTCCGGCTCGTAAATCGTCGCCACCGCCGCCACCATCACCGCCACCGCCATCTGTGCCATCTGCGCCAGATGTAGATGCTTTGATAAATGAGCAGTTGAAATCCAAAGTGGAAAACGTACCGGATTTAACCGGCGACATGAGTTCCTTGCTGGAATCAGCATCTGCTTTACCTCCAGTTTCCGGTGCTATAAGTTCTCCAAGCCCTCCAGATGTAGATGCTTTGATAAATGAGCAGTTGAAATCCAAAGTGGAAAACATACCGGATTTAACCGGCGATATAGATTCCTTGCTGGCCTCGGCACCAGCCTCGCCTCCAGATATAGATGCTTTAGTAAATGAACAATTGAAATCCAAAGTGGAAAACGTACTGGATTTAACCGGCGACATGAGTTCCTTGCTGGAATCAGCATCTGCTTTACCTCCAGTTTCCGGTGCTATAAGTCCTACAAGCCCTCCAGATCTAGATGCTTTAGTGAATGAACAATTGAAATCTAAAGTGGAAAACGTACCGGATTTAACCGGCGACATGAGTTCCTTGCTGGAATCAGCACCAGCCTCGCCTCCAGATATAGATGCCTTAATAAATGAGCAGTTGAAATCCAAGGTAGAAAACGTACCGGATTTAACCGGCGACATAAGTTCCTTGCTGGCCTCAGCACCCGAATTGCCTCCAGTTCCTGATACCCCAAGCTCTCCAAGTTCCCCTGATCTAGATGCCTTGATAAAAGAGCAATTGTCATCTAAAGTGGAAAACGTACCGGATTTAACCGGCGACATGAGTTCCTTGCTGGCCTCAGCACCCGAATTGTCTCCGGTTTCTGATACCCCAAGCCCTCCAAGTCCCCCTGATCTTGATTCCTTGATAAAAGAGCAATTATCGTCCAAAGTGGAAAACGTACCGGACTTTACTGGTGATCTAGATTCCCTGCTGGCCTCTGCGCCCACTCTTGAGCCATCGCTATCCGATAGCTATTCCTCGCCACCAGCTTCGGGTACTCCAAGCTCTCCAAGTCCCCCTGATCTAGATTCCTTGATAAAAGAGCAGTTGTCATCAAAAGTGGAAAACGTACCGGACTTTACTGGTGATCTAGATTCCCTGCTCTCCTCTGCGCCCGCTCTTGAGCCATCGCTTTCTGATAGTTATTCCTTGCATCACACATCTGATGTTCCAAGCTCTCCAAATTCTCCAGATTTGGACTCTCTTATAAAAGAGCAGTTGTCATCAAAAGTGGAAAACATACCGGACTTTACCGGTGATATAGATTCCTTGCTGGCATCTGCGCCGGCTTCAGATTCTAATGGTGAACCGGAGCTTGTGCCTTATGTTCCACCAGCAAGCAAATCAGATTCTATGCTTACTCAAACCCCGACTCCGACTTTGGCGGAGCTTTATATGGACCAAGGTTTGCCCAAAAAGGCAGTGGAGGTTTATAAGGAGTTGCTAATACAAGACCCGAATAATGCAGACTTAAAAACAAAATTGGCTTTAGCAGAGATGCAAATGTAATTAGGAGAGAAAATGACAGAACACGCACATGAACTATCAGTACGCATAGAACAGCTTTTAAAGGCAATGGTGGACAATGGAGCTTCTGATTTGCACATTCGCATAGGAATTGCGCCAACTTTCCGTATCCACGGAGAACTGAAGAAACTCTACGATATAAGAATTACCTACCAGCTTATGGATGGATTTTTGGCCGATATAATGAACCAAGTCCAAAAGGAAAATTTTGAAAACACAAAGGAATGTGATTTTGCATTGAGCGCAAGGGAACTCGGTCGTTTTCGTGTTAACGTGTTCAGGCAAAGAGGAACGCCTGCCATTGTGTTCAGGCACATAAATTCAAAAATACCCAAATTTGAAACTTTAGGGCTTCCACCCATTGTTTTGGAGCTTGCTCTTAAAAAGCGCGGGCTAGTTTTAGTTACAGGTACCACAGGTTCGGGCAAATCCACTTGTTTGGCGGCTATGATAGACCATATAAATGAAAGAGAATCCACTCACGTTTTAACCGTGGAGGACCCAGTTGAATTTTTGCACAAAGATAAAAAATCCATAATTTCTCAGCGAGAAATAGGAACGGATTCAATTTCTTATGCAAATGCCCTTAAAGCTGCTCTTCGCCAAGACCCCGATGTTATGCTCATCGGTGAAATTCGCGATTTGGAAACAATGCAAATAGCCCTTACCGCCGCAGATACCGGCCACATGGTTTTTGCAACAATTCACACTACAAATGCAACAGAGACTATTCACCGCATACTTTCAATGTATCCGCCTCATCAGCACGATGAAATTCGCTTATTGCTCGCTTCTTGCTTGGAGGGCATAATATCCTTGCGCTTGCTGCCCAGATGCGATGCGGTAGGGCGAACCCCTGCTGCCGAAGTTTTGGTGAATACTGCCGCCATACAAGAATACATTATGGACAAAAACAAAACCGAGTTCATAGAAACCGCCGTTGCCGAAGGCAATATGCAGTACAAAAGCCAAACTTTTGATCAGGCTTTGCTGGCTCTTTTTAACCAAGGCAAAATTTCCAGAGAAACTGCTAGAAATGCAGCCACAAATCCCGAAGATTTTGAACTTAAGCTTCGCGGCATAACTGGAACTTCTGACAGAACTTGGCAAATTAATTCTTGAGGATTAGGTGCCTAATTTCGCAATAGGTCAAAAATGGACAAGCTATGCCGAGCCGGAACTTGGCGTTGGGCAGATTATTAAACGGGATTTTAGAACAATAAGTTTGCTTTTTCCTGTTTCTGGCGAGTGCCGTACTTACAATTCAAAAGGTGAGCCGCCATTGAAACGCTATATTTTGAAAATAGGGGAAAAAGCAACATCGGTTAAGGGAACCTCTCTTTTTGTTGAGGAAATTGCAGAAGAAAACGGCCTTTTGCATTACAAAAGCAAGGACAAAAGTATTTCGGAAGCATTGCTTAATTTTAAACCGCAAAGTTCAGGCTCTTCTTCTGAAATTTTTGATATGTTGCTTGAAAAAAAATTTTCTAGCAATTTTGATTTTTGCCTAAGAGAAAATGCGGCAAAATTGCGTGGAATATGGAAATCCTCAATGGCGAGAGGTTTTTTAAAACCAAGGCTTAGACTTTTGCCGCATCAGTTATATTTGGGATTTAGGGCATCCAGAGCCGTTTCTTTGCCGCGCCTTATGCTTTCCGATGAAGTTGGGCTTGGTAAAACCATAGAAAGCGGCTTGATTTGGAATGCCCTTCAAACAGATGGCAAAATAAAAAGAACATTGCTCATTGTTCCAGAGCAGTTAAAAAATCAATGGATAATTGAGTTTGGCAAAAAATTTAACCAGTGGTTTTCAAGCATAGATGAAAATTATATTTCTGAATATAGAAAGCATGCCACTTCTGTGCAAAATATGTTTTTGCTTCACGATACGGTGATATGTTCCTTGGAATTTTTGCTTGCCAATAAATTTGTGGCCTCCGCAGCTTTGGATGCGCCTTGGGATTTGTTAATTATTGATGAGGCCCATCGTCTAGTGAAAACTTCGCGAGGTGTAAATGCAGAATATATTCTTGTGGAGCAACTTTCCCAAAAAATTCCAGGTTTGCTTTTGCTCTCCGGCACTCCCATACAGCTTGCTCCTGAGGCATATTTTTACAGATTAAGGCTTTTAGATTCTGCCCGTTTTCAAAACTGGGAAGAGTTTGAGAAAAATCAGGATAATTATAAAAATGTGGCTAATGATTTATCTAAAATTTCCCTTGATTCCGATGATGAACTTTCTTGGGAAGATTTGCAGAAAAATATTCCAAAAAAATCTCCAATTCGCTCTTGGCTGCCAATAAAAGCAGATTTGTCCCTGACTGCTCCAGAATGGATGAGTCGTGTTATAGATGCTCTTGGCACCGGTTCTTCAGTATTTCGCAACACTAGAAAAAGCGTTAAAGGATTCCCCAAGAGAATATTGAAAACTTATCCACTTGAACGAGATTCTGAGTTAAAATCTTGGCTCTGCGATTTTGTTGATGAGCATAGAAAAGACAAAATTTTGCTTATATGTTCCAAATCGGATACTGTTAATTCACTTCTATCGCTTTTGAATGAAGATGTTGCGGTTGCATTTAGAGAAGAGGAAACTTCTTTGGAGCGTGATAAGGCTGCTGCTGCCTGGATGCAGCCAGATGGCCCAAATGTTTTGTTGTCTTCTGAAATAGGCTCCGAAGGAAGGAATTTTCAAAATGCACGGCATTTGGTGCTTTTTGACTTGCCAGAAGACTCTTCTTTGCTTGAGCAGAGAATTGGGCGTTTAGATCGCATTGGGCAGGGAAAAGAAATTTACATTCACGTTCCTTTTGCAAAAAAGAGCAAAGCAGAAATGCTTTATTTGTGGTATCACGAGGCACTCGGAATTTTTGAGCATTCTCTGATGGGCGGCGGCGAAATGTATGCCAAATTTGAAAGCGAGCTTAAAAGCTATTTGGAAAATCCTGCAAAAAAGTTTAGTAAATTTTTAAAGGAATTTTTGCCACGTGGCAAAAAAGAAATGCAGTTGCTAAACGAAAAAGCAGAAGCCGGCAGAGACCGTTTGCTTGAGTTCAATTCGCTAAACAAAAAAATATCTGAGGAATTGCTTGCACAAGCCCAAAAAATGGATTCTAATAAGGAACTTTCGGCTTTTGCCTTTGATATGCTCTCGGTTTTAGACATTGAAGTTCAAAAAGGAATTTATCCAGACACTTTTGTTCTTAAAGGAGCACCCGGACAGCCTGAACACGCAACCTTGCTTGGGGCAAGCCTTGCGGGTTCCTCAGATAACGGAGAGATTTCGGAGTTCGATGGCTGTTCAATTACCGTTACAACCAGCAGGGAAAACGCACTTAACTACGAAAACATAGAGTTTTTTCACTGGGAACACCCAATTATGCAAAGGCTTTTTGACAGGGCTTTGAGTGATGATTTTGGAAATACAGCTTGTGTTGTTTGTGATGTTGTGCCAAGTGGCAAAACTTTTGCCCAATACAATTTTATTCTTGAATTTTCTGTGAATTCGCACTGGGGAATAAACAATTTAGTGGGTGAGCGTTTATTGAGCGTTATTCTGGATAATAAAGGAAATGTGCAAAACATAGAGAAGGATTTGCTGGCAAAGCAATTGCAAAATAGCAAGGCTGTAGATATTCCCTATTCCATTTTGGAATATTTTACAACAGAGGGTTTTGAAATGGCAAAAAGTTCCCTTGAAAATATTGCAAAAAAAATATCGGAAGAAACAGAAAAAGCGGTGATTCCCGTTTTGGAGAGCGAACTTCATCGTGCAGAAGAAACTTATATGCTTTTGCGGGATTTTGAGTTGAGTCGCATTTTGGATAAAAAGAAAAAGGACATAATTGCCTGCAAAAAGAGTTTGAAAAATCCAAAATTAAGATTGAACGGGGTTAGGGTTTTAATTTATGCTTAAGTCCGTGGAATCTTTAGACTTACGATTTTTCCGCTTTTGGCGGAGGCATTCTTTTTCGGCAAGGCTGGATAAGTTTTTGAAGTTTTACACCCGCATGGGAGATGGCTATGTATGGGCTTTGGTGATAGCATATATTTACTTTTTTTATGGGAAAACAGAGTTATTTGGCATAGTAGAGCGCGTTATACCTTCAATTTTACTCAGTTTGCTTTTTTACTGGATTGTGAAGCTCTCTGTTCGCCGCAAACGCCCCTTTGATTTATTGAAAGAAGTGAGTGCAGACGTTCCCCCGCTGGATAAATATAGCTTTCCAAGTGGCCATACCATGAATAACCTAGCAGTAGGATTCACAGTTTTTGCGGAAGCCCCTAGTATAGGCTGGATTATGTTACTTATGCCCATTACTTGGGGGTTTTTGAGGGTTTATTACGGGGTACATTGGCTTTCTGACGTTATTGGCGGAATTTGCCTTGGATTTTTAAGTTTTTGGCTAGGAAAGATTGTTTTTGTTATATTATTGCAATAAAATATATATATATTGCAATAAAAATATATATTATAGTAAAGAGATGGGAAAAACAGATATGTTGTATGGTCATGAATTAGAAGAAGAGTATAGGCGCCGCACTAACAGGGTTGTTGTGTTTAGTGGATTATTCTTTGGTTCATTTCGGGTAATTGCCGAAATAATAAATGGGAATTATTATTCAGCTACTGTGTGTGGGGTCGTGGCTGCTGCCGTCATAGCCTTATTTATATTTCTTGAGAGAATAAAAATTAAAGGGCTTTCATTAGTTCTTTCTTCTCTTCTGTATGTTGCATATATAGGGGCTTCTTTTGCCGTTGATTCCTTTAAATATTTTTACGCCTATTATTTGCTCACTTTGCTTATTTGTGCAGTATATTTTAACGTCAAGAATTATGTGATTTTGCTCATCGCTACGCAAATTATAAACATAGCTCTTTGCATTTTTGTGTTGCCTCGCCATATAGAAGGCAATGTTTGGGTACATTTTAGCCTTATATTCTGTTCTGGCTTGGTGCTTCTCATTATGATGCAATTTGCGGTTAAAAAGTCAAATGAGGTGAGCAGTGCCAATGCTTCCTTTGGCGCTTTGATGAAGGTAACCCCAAGTGTGCTTGTATTATTAGATGGAGATAATAAAATAAGATACATAAGCCAGTCTGTTTCCAAGGTTTTTGGCATAAGAGAGCCAGAAAAATTAACAGGTAAAAGTTTTTTAGACTTATTTAATGAAAAATCTGTGAGAGATTTGTTTGAAGATCTGATGAAAAAACGCGCTTTTTACGAGGACTACCAAAAGATAAACATAAATAGCCAAATTAGAACATTTAACGTGTTTGCCAACAAAATGACAGACAATGGCATGTTCTTTATGCTAAACGATGTTTCGGAAATTACGAAACTAAAGGAGCTTGCAGAGCAGGATTCCCTTATGGATGGTTTAATTCAAATTCCAAATCGCAGAGCTTTTGACAAGCAAATTTTGCAAGAATGGAATAGGGCATTAAGAGAGAAAGTTAATTTGAGCTTTTTGATGATAGACATTGACTATTTCAAGAAATACAATGATACTTACGGGCATTTGCAAGGAGATGAGTTGCTTAAGGTAGCGGGTTCAATTTTTAAGAAAAATTTAAAGAGAAGCGCAGACTTTGTAGCTAGGTTTGGTGGCGAGGAGTTTGGGGTATTGCTTTATGGCACAAATTCTTACCAAGCCAATGTTATTGCAGAGAGAATACGCAAAAACGTAGAGGAAGAAACCATTATAACAACTACAGGAGTGCACACCAAATTTACGATTAGCATAGGTGTGTGCAGCATGATTCCAAACCACAGTTTGGAATACGGTTCTATAATAGAAGCCGCAGACAAAGCCCTGTACAAAGCAAAGCAAAATGGCAGGAACCGGATTTGGGTATCGGATTGAGATTTTTTTGCTGCGTGTTTTTTTTGGTATTTTGGGCAGAAGCTGCCATTCCTTACTTGCCGCTTGGCAAAACAGCATACTTAACCTCTTCTTTTGGCGAAAGCAGGGGAGTGCGCTACCATGCGGGCATAGATTTATCAACGAATATGGAAGAGGGCTGGCCTGTGATTGCACCAAGCGATGGGACGGTGGAATTTGAGGCTAGGGGAGCTTTTGGCTATGGGCGGTATATAAAGTTTAAGGCAAAAGATGAGCATATTTGGCTATTTGCCCATTTGTCTGAATTCAATCCGAAAATAGATAGCTTAATTCGCAAAGAAATGCTAAAAAAAGAAAAACCAAATGTTCAACTTTCATCAAAAATCCGTTTTAAAAAAGGCGACACCTTGGCCTATAGCGGCAGCACAGGCATTGGCAATCCGCATTTGCACGTTGAACGCAGAACGCCAGATGGAAAATTTGCCCTTAATCCCTGCGAAAAAATGCAGTGCACAGATACAATAGCCCCCTTTATTCAGGATGCCGCGCCTTTTGACAGCGGATTCGCAGTTAAAATTGTGGATTATTCAAGAGAGCCACTTGAAAATCCTATGTCCATATATTCGCTTGATGTGTATCAAGGCAAAAAATTGATTTTCAGCAAAAAATACGATTCTCTTTCTTTTTCGCCAGAAAAAATGGCGAAAATTAAAGACGATTTATTGAACGTGCAAGATCCAGATACGGTTAGCGACTGGCATTTTATTAAAGCGAAAGGCGGGAAAAATATAGTAGCGGTGGCTAAGGATTTTGCAAATAATATTTCAAAAAAGGAACTTGTTATAAGGCTAGATAGCTTAAAATTAAAAGAGAAAGATACCGCCGTTGTTCTTTTAGACACTATACCGCCTAGCCTTGGCAAAACTTTCTTAAAAACCGATTTTGCAGGAAAGGTGCAATGCAGAATTCCAGTTTTAGATTCATTAGCTGGCGGCTTGAATTTTGAGAGCGTAGATTTTAGGGATAAAAACGGCAAGTGGGTTATATTTGACTATCATTACAATTCCAAGGAATTGGTAGTTGAAAAAAGAGATTTTGATTTTAGCGAGCTGCTTAGTTTAAAGCTATGCGGAAAAACAAAGGCTTGCAAGGAAGAAAAAATAAAATGCGAATAAAATTTTTAGCATTGTTCATTTTGGCTAATGCTATTTTTGCCCAAGATACACTTCCCCTATTTGTTCCGCAAAAACCAGAAAAACCCATTATGTTTTGCTCTGCGCAAAAAGAGTGGTTGGTTGCGGCAGAGAATTTTGAGGACTGGGAAGAGGTAAAGGGGGTAAAAAATCTAGTTATTAATATGCCTTATGCTACATTTGATAATTTTACCGGGCATAATCTTTATTGCGGAATTCAAAGAACCTTTTTGCACAAAGATGCAATGCAAAAATTGAAATGGGCAGCAAATTTTTTAAAAAAGGAAAAACCGAATTACAAATTTATTCTTTTTGACGCAGCCCGCTCAAACCATGCCCAAGAGGTTTTGCGCTCTGTGGTACGCAACACGCCTTGGCAGCATTTTGTGAGCAGCCCAACAAAAGGCAGCATTCACGCCTATGGAATGGCAGTGGATATAGGTTTACTGAACGATGCAAACGAACCCGTAGATATGGGGCTTCCTTATGATTCCTTTGCTTTTTATGCAGGCGAAAAAGGCGAAGCTCAGGCAATTTCGCAAGGCTTGCTAACCGAAACCCAAATCAAAAACCGAGAATTTTTGCGCTCCATTATGCGCAGAAGCGGCTGGATAACTCTGCCAAGCGAATGGTGGCATTTCAACGCCGCCCCCGCAGATACCATTAGGGTGAAATACGCTCAACCCCTGCCTCTCCCGCAATAAAAGCTCCTGTTGCAAGCCCAGCAAACAAACCGTGACCAACAAGCCCCGGAATGGAATCCAACTCTTTGCAAAGAAGGGCTGGTTCTTTTATCAAGCCTAATTTTGCATCTGCAATTATGTTGCCAGAATCACTGATGGTTGGACCGTCTTTACAGGCTCCGGCAACACGAACTTCCATTATTCCACCCAAACTTTTTATGCGAGCCTCCACCAGCCCAAGAGCAGCGGGCAATATTTCCAACGGCAAGGGAAATTTCTCTCCGAGATTTTTAACCTGTTTTCCCGAATCTGCAACTATAACAAATTTGTCTGCGAGGCTTGCTACTATTTTTTCGAGCAAATGTGCTGCACCCCTGCCCTTTATCAAATTCAAATTCTGGTCTATCTCGTCTGTACCATCTATAGCAAGGTCTAAATGCGAAACGGAGCCGCTGTCTTTTAGCTCAATGCCCATTTTGCGGCAGAGCAAGGTTGTGCTGAAACTTGTGCTAACTCCAAAGAATTTTAGCCCCTCTGTTTTTTGCCTCTCCGCAAGCCTTTCCAGCGTAAAGAACACCGTGCTTCCGGTGCCAAGCCCCACGCCCATTCCGTTTTGTACCAAATTTGCTGCCGCTATGCCAGCTTGTTGTTTAATATTCATCGTCATAATTTTCGCTTTCTTTTGGATAGCCGTTTTCCAGTTCCATTATAGAAGCATTTTCAACGGAAACCACTCTTACGTTGAAAATTAAATCCATTCCGGCGCATGGGTGGTTTCCGTCTAAAAGAATTGTGTCTTTGCGAATTTCGCGAATGATAAAGCCATTAGGTTCGTGCGGTTTTTCAATATCCATAAAAAATTTTTCAGAGTCAGACATTTCTTCTCTGTCTTCTTCATCAAAGCTCTCTATGTAGCCGCCAACCCAAAAATCATCAATGAATGGTGTCAATTCTTCTTTTGGCACTTCCATCACAAGTTGTTTGTCATAAGCGCCAAAAGCCAGCTGATATGGCAATTCAACGGAGAACACATCTCCTTCCTTATGGCCTTCCAAGGCTTTTTCCAAGCCCGGAACAATGTTTTCGTTTTGGTAGCCGTGCAGGTAGAATACAGGGGCATAAGGCGAAACTTCCATAATTATTTCGCCTTTGTCGTTCATTATGCTATACACAATGGATACTTTTTTATTTTTTGTTATTCTATCGGGCATAACGGTTAATATAGTAAAATTGTCAGAACCCAGATTCATACGGTTTTTAGGATTTTCCCGATTTTTCTATATTGAACCTAACATGAGAAACGAATTTATTAAAGTGTTGGTAATTTTGGGATTTGCCCTCACTTTCTTTTTATCTTGTACGGATAATCCTACCCCAGACTATCCAGATATAGGTTATTTTATAAGTTCGTCTAGCAGGCTTTCTTCGTCAAGCTCAATACCGAATAGTTCCTCTTCTAGCTCGTCAAAACCTTCCTCGTCAAGCTCCGTGCCTAGCAGTTCCTCTTCTAGCGCTGTGCCAAGTTCATCGAGCGTTGCGCCTAGTAGTAGCAGTTTGGCAGCTACGTGCGGAGGAAAGATCTATACGGAATCACAGTTTTTTTGCCACAATGATGTTACGTATTCTTTTTGCAAAGGAAATACACAAAATTATGACCCTTCGTTATACGAATGCAAAAATGATAGCAATGGGATATACTTAAAAAATAAAATCCCACATGGAAAAACGGCTCAATCCACATCCGCACAGAGTGTTTATTACAATGCGGTGTTGATAGGCTCCCAAACTTGGATAGCAGCGAATATAAAGTACGGCACAGGAAACGGTGATAGATGTGGTGCCGATGATGGTTCCCTACAAAATGGTTATGGAGATTGCATTGACGGCAAATTGTATAATTGGGAGGCGGCTAAAACAAATGTGTGTGTTATCCAAAATTATAATGAATGGCGTTTACCCACAAAGGAAGACTGGGAGAAACTGATAAAATATATTGAACAAGAAAATAATTGCAATAATTGTGCAGGGAAATATTTAAAATCTAAGACCGGTTGGAATAGCAATGGCAATGGTGAAGACAAGTATGGTTTTAATGCTATGCCTATGGGTTACGGCGATATGAATGATAATAAATTTAAAGAAGCTGGAAATAGCGGCAACTGGTGGAGTTCATCAGAAAATGTCAGTGGTTCTTCTTACTTATTTAAAATGGAATATATGAATAACATACTTAGTGAGAAAACAGGCTCTAAATCAGATTTTTATAGTGTTCGCTGCGTCAAGGATAATTAATATGTTCAAAAATCTAAAATGCACTTTAATCACAGCCTTGCTTTGCCTAGCAACGGCAAATGCTGCCACCGTTGCGGTTTTGGAAATAACCATAGCCTCTGACGAAGAAACAAACCTAACAGTAGAAGAAACCAAATTCCTAACAGACGAACTCAGAAGACAAGCAACAATAAGTTTGCCAAAAGATTATTCCGTATGGACAAGGGAAGAAATAATATCCCGCGTTCCTCAAAACGCCCAAAACCTAAGCACCGCCATAGACATAGGAAAAGCCATAAACTGCGACTATGTAACACAAGGCTTTATAGGCAAACTAAGCAGCTTATTCACGCTAACAATAGAACTCTACGAAACATCAAACGGAAAATTACTCGGTTATTATACCAAAGAAACCCCAGACATAAAAGGACTTTTGGATGCAATACGCGAAAATTCACCAAACTTATTCGCAAAAGTGACGAAGGGGGGAGGAGCAACAATATCTACAAACATACCTATCGAATCCAAAACAAAAACATCATTTTGGGTAGCTCTTGGTTTGGATGTTTTGGGTGGGTCAGCAATTGGGCTTGGCATTTACCACAATGCGAAAGCCGGAAAATATTACGATGAAACTAAAAATCTGAGCAATAGAGATAAAACCAAGCCAATAGATAAAACTGAATACGAAAATAATAAAATTGCCTATGAGGACAAACAAGACAAAATGAAAAGCGCAGAAACCACGCGAAACATCTTTTACGCAACGGGCGGAGCCTTGCTATTAGGCGGTATATCGGTACATATTTGGTTTTAACTTGACAAAATCCAAAATTTTTGCTATATTTACACTCAGGAATTTCTATTCACAGTTCGCAAGGGTTTTGCGACAATCGAATAGATGGGCAAAACGATGAGCGAAGGTGAAGAAAAAATCGAGGGCGATACATTCGCCAGTTTGGGGTTATCCCCAAAAGTTATGGAAGCCGTTCAAAAAATAGGCTACGAAAATCCAACTCCAATACAAACGCAAACAATACCCCTGCTTTTGGCGGGTAAAAATTTGCTTGGCACAGCACAAACAGGAACAGGCAAAACAGCGGCATTTACGCTGCCATTGCTATCTCGGCTGGATTTTGGCGATAAAAATCCCGCTATGCTGGTTCTAACTCCAACTAGGGAACTTGCAATTCAGGTTTCGGAGGCAATTCAAAAATACTCGTCTTTTATGAAAGACTTTCACGTGGTGCCTGTTTATGGCGGGCAAGATATGGGCGTTCAACTTCGCGCACTTAAACGCAAGGCGCAGGTTGTGGTTGCAACCCCAGGTCGCCTTATAGACCATTTGGAACGCAGAACAATAGACCTCTCCGGCATTCAAGCACTTGTGCTAGACGAAGCAGACGAAATGCTGGATATGGGTTTTCAAGAAGATGTTGAATATATTTTAGAATCAACTCCAGAAGATGCGCAAAGGGCTTTGTTCAGCGCGACTATGCCAACCGCTGTGCAAAAAATAGTTTCCACATATCTGGGCGAATACGAAACAATAAGAATAGCGGGCAAAACCGCAACCGTTGAAAAAATTCGCCAACGTTATTTATCGGTTCGCCAAGAGCATAAAATGGAAGCTCTGACAAGGGTTCTGGAAGGCGAAGAATTTGAAGGGATGCTCATATTTGTGCGCACAAAACAAGCCACGGCAGAAATTGCGGAACGCTTGGAAGCGAGAGGTTTTAACGCGGTTCCTCTTTCGGGAGATTTGGCTCAATCTTTGAGAGAACGCACCCTTAACCGCCTTAAAGACGGCAAAATAGATATTGTGGTTGCAACCGATGTAGCCGCCAGAGGTTTGGATGTTGAGCGCATAACCCACGTTTTGAATTACGATATTCCCTACGATACCGAATCTTATGTTCACCGCATAGGCAGAACAGGTCGCGCGGGCAGAGACGGCAACGCCATATTGTTCGTCACCCCAAGAGAAACTCGCTTGCTCGCTATGATAGAAAAAGAAACTCGCCAAAAAATTGAGAAAATGAGTTTGCCCACAGGCGAGCAAATAAGCGATAAAAGAGTGGCTAAATTCAAAGAAGATATTATCAAAACCGTTCAAGAGCAAAAAGGCTTGGATAATTTTAGAGGTTTAGTTGAAAGCATAGCTTTGGAGCAAGCCTTAGACATCGCAGACGTAGCAGCTGCTCTAGCTTTTATGACTCAGGAAGAGCAACCATTATTCCCAAAGATGGAGCCGCTAGAGGCGGAGTCTAAAGGAGCGAGGGAAAGGGAAGCAAGGGAACCCAGAGGCGAGCGCGAGCGTGAAAGGCCTAGGAGAGATAGGGGAGACAGAGGTTCAGACAGGCGCAGAGATGGCAGCTTTAGCGATATGGAACCGCCGGAAAGCGGAATGGAGCGTTATTATTTGGGCGTTGGCAGAATGGACAATGTTTCACCGAGGGACATTGTCGGTGCAATAGCAAACGAAGCCGATTTGGATTCCAAATATATTGGGCACATAAAACTCTTTGAGAAATTCAGCACAGTTGATTTGCCCGAAGCCATGCCCGAAGAAGTTTTGCAAATTCTCCGCAAAATGACAATTAAAAACCGCCCATCCAAAATAAGGTTGATGACAGACGAGCCGCCCCCATCAAAAAAATCTTATGATGGCGAAGGCAGAAAATCTTCATATTTCGATAAAAAAGAGGAATTTGGTGCAAAGAGAGCCAGAAAACCTTTTAGAGGCGATGACCAACCGCCAAGGAGAACCAGAAGATTTGGCAGGCATTAGTGAATCGGCATATATTTACTATATTAAGTATATGCTTCGCTCTGTATTTTTACCCGCATTATTAGTTGCCCTTTCCCTGCAAAATGTTTTTGCAGCAGGGGCTTTTACCAAGGAAGACTATATTAAAGCCTTGTGGATGGCTACTAGGTTTTATGGAGGGCAACGTTCAGGAGAAGGACCTAACTGGTTAATAATGGATACTCAGTATCCCAAAAGTTTCACCAAAGATAAATATAATGGTACAGATGTTTCAGGTGGTTGGTTTGATTGCGGTGACCACGTTATGTTTGGGCAAACTCAATATTGGGCAGCTTATTCACTAGCAAAAGCCTACGAACTTTTTCCAAAAGGATTCTACGATTTTTACACTTGGGATTATTCCGATTATGTAACCTCTGGCAATTGGAGCGAACCCAGTGGAGGCGAATCAAACCGTATTCCCGACATTATAGATGAACTTGTTTATGAAGCAGATTATATTGCAAAGGCAGCAATAGACGATAATACATTCATTTCTCAAAAGGGTGAAGGCGGGCCAGATCATAGAAATTGGGTTACCGCTGGTTATATGAGTACCCTTCCAGTAGATGAAGGTGGCGAACCGAGAAAAATTTATGCCACTAAAGACCGTCCAATGGCGAGTTATGGAGCGGCAACGCTTGCGATTATGAGCCGTATTTTAGATTCTCTTAACATTTATCCTGAACGCTCTGCTCTTTACAAACGAAAAGCTTTGACCGCTTACAATGCGGCAACCAACACTACTGCTACTGCTGGCGGTGAAGGAGGATTCTATCCGGCAAATGAAAGTCATTACGATGATTATGCTACTGCATCCATTGAAATGTATTTATTGACTGGCGAACAAAAATATTTAACCAATGCAAAAGCTCAAGAAAATGATATAAAAAAAGAGAATTACTGGGTATATTGCTATAACAACAATTACGATATGGCATGGTTCAACTTGGCAGTTACCCCAAATGCAAGCACTACTGCCAAGAAAACTTTTAACGATTTTGTAGATACTTACAAAACCAAACAGAAAAGCGAAAACAAACTCCTCAATGTTGGAGATACTTGGGGAACTCTGAGATACCCTCTTGCTGCAGCATTTGTTTTGGCTTTGCAAGACATGGTAAATGGCAATGAAGCTAATTTGCAATTAATTTATGACCAAGTAGATTTTGTTATGGGGGCAAATAACGCAAAACGCTCCTTTATTTCTGGATTTCTGCCAAAAGGCAGTGGCTATCAAACAATTTATGTTCCACACCATCGCAACGTATATCAGAGCAACGATATAAATGTGGAAAAAAATTCTTTGAAAATTCCGGAAAAAAATAAAGCTTTTGGAGCATTGGTCGCCAACGATGGATTTAAATCGGATTTCAATGGTACTGTGGATAGCTATACATCTTCTGAAGTTTGCACAGATTACAATATGGGTTTGGTGGGTGCGCTTGCCTACATAGTTTCAAAACTTGCGCCAGCACCGGATATTCCGCCAATAGAAGTTGAACCGCCAGAAGAACCTGAACCTATAATACCTTTGGCAAACAAAACATCGCTCGGAAATTTCACAGTCCGTTTTGTTGGAACACAGGAATTCCCAGCCCAAAGCAAAAGTTTCACCGTGCAAATTTTTGATTTGAAAGGAAACAAAATTTCCACTATAAAAAGCGAAGGGCAAGCGGTTAGGTTCACCCCAAAAGGCAAAAATATTTATTACGCTGTTGTAAAGTAGATTTACCTTTTTAGAGTTTTATATTTGATGGGCTTTGGATTATCTGCATCTATGCCCATACGCTGCTTGTAATCAGCTTCGTATTCTGTCCAGTTGCCTTCGTACCACACCGCCTTGCTATCGCCTTCAAAAGCCAATATGTGCGTAGCTATGCGGTCTAAAAACCATCTATCGTGAGAGATAACCACAGCACAACCTGCGAAATTCAAAATTGCCTGCTCAAGAGCTTGTAGGGTTTCTATATCAAGGTCGTTTGTCGGTTCGTCTAGCAAAAGGAGGTTGCCGGCGTTTTGCAAATTCTTTGCCATTAAAACCCTGTTTCTCATTCCACCCGAAAGCTGGGATAATTTTTTTTGCTGGTCGCTGCCGGTAAAGTTGAAAAGCCCGCAATAAGCACGGGCATTGAGTTTGCGCTCCCCAATAATTATCTCATCTTTGCCACCGGAAATTTCTTGAAAAACAGTATTGTTATCGTTCAAGGATTCTCTGCCCTGTTCCATGGAAATTATCTCTACGGTCTCTCCTAGTTTGAATGTTCCAGCATCTGGTTTTTCTTGCCCTAAAATCATTTTGAACAAGGTAGTTTTTCCGGCTCCATTGGGGCCAATTATACCAACAATGCCTGAGCGTGGCAAGCTGAAGTTTATGTTTTCGTAAAGCAATTTGTCGCCAAAAGATTTTGAAATTCCCTTTGCCTCTATAACAACATCGCCAAGCCTTTTGCCGTTTGCGATTGCAATTTGCGCAACCTTGTATTGCTCTTTTTTGTCTTGGCTCAAAAGTTCTTCGTAAGCTTTTAAGCGAGCCTTGGATTTAGCCTGCCTTGCCTTGGGGCTTGCCTTTACCCATTCCTGTTCTCTGGCAAGCCGTTTTTGCCTATCGCTCTCGCCTTTTTCGTCTTTGCGCATACGCTCAAGTTTTTGGTCTAGCCACTGGGCATAGTTGCCCTGCCAGGGAATGCCTCTCCCGTGGTCAAGCTCCAAAATCCAGCCAGTTACATTATCCAAAAAATAACGGTCGTGAGTCACCAAAATAACTGAGCCTTTGTATTCCTTTAAATGGCGTTCAAGCCAAGCAACGGATTCGGCATCCAAATGGTTTGTGGGTTCGTCAAGGAGCAGCAAATCAGGTTCTTCCAATAGCAGGCGGCAAAGGGCAACGCGGCGTTTTTCTCCGCCGGAGAGGTTTGTAACCTGCCAGTCGCCCGGCGGGCAGCGCAGGGCATCCATAGCTATTTCTATGGAACGGTCTAAATCCCATAAATTTTCCGCATCAATTTTATTCTGCAATCTCTCCATTTCTTCGGAGAGTTTTTCCAGTTTGTCGCCATCTGCCTCGCCCATAAGCGTTGCAACTTCGTTGTAACGGTCCAAAATTTTCTGCTTTGCCGCAACCGCAACCATAACATTTTCTTTAACGGAAAGTTCTGCATTTAGCTGTGGTTCTTGCGGCAAATAGCCTGCGGTGCGGCCATTCTCTATCCAAGCTTCGCCCTGAAACTCCTTATCTATGCCAGCCATTATGCGCAAAAGCGTGGATTTTCCGCTGCCATTTGTGCCTATTATTCCAATCTTTGCGCCATAGTAAAAACTCAAAGAAATATCTTTAAGCACTTCCTTATCGGGTGGGTAGCTTTTGCACACTTTGTGCATATAAAAAATAAATTTTTCTGGTGCTTTGTTTTCTGCCATGCGATTTAATCTAGAAAAATTATCAAAATCATCGTTGCCACAATAGCCAAACTTGCCCCAAAAATAAAGGGCACGGCTGCACCAAATGCACTCCACAGCACTCCGGCAAATATGCTTGCAGGGAGCAATGCAATGCCCGCAATGGTTGAGTGCAAGCCAAACATAGTTCCTTTTAAATTCGGCGGTGAAATTTCCGAGATAAATGCCCTTTCCACGCCAGCAATCATAGCTGTATATACTCCGTAAAGCACAAATACCGCTATCATAGATATTTGGGTATCTGCAAAAGCAAAACCAAAATAACACAAGGCAAATGCTATGTAGCTAGGCACAAGCAACTTTTTGCGCCCCGCTTTGTCTGAAAGATTTCCAAATGGCATAGCCAAAATTGAAGCTACTATATTGTAAATAAAGTACAGCAAAATTACATTCACATCGTCAAACCCAACCGATTTTGCTCTCAGCAAAATAAAAGCAATGGATGAGTTTCCAAGAGTGAAAATAAAAACCACAAGCAAATAAAGTTTTAATCGCCTGTCTATTTTCCCTATATTTTTCCAAAAAGGCTCGTGTTTTACTATTTGTTGCGAAACATTTTTCTGCTTCACAAAAAAGAACATGCACAGCCCCAAAACTACAGGAATCGCCGAAATTGCAAATAAATTTTTGTAATCATAGTTTCCGTTAAATGAACGGAGAACAAAATAAGTAATCAATATGCCAACTGCCGAACCGAGCATATCCGAAGCCTTGTTCAATCCAAAAGCTTTGCCAATATTTTCTTTGCTAACACTTTCATTCACCAGCACATCGCGAGGAGCAGTGCGAATGGCTTTGCCAACTCTATCTATTACCCTTGCAACAAATATGCCAACCCATGAGCTTGCCAAAATAAGAGCTAGTATGTATAAAATTCCAGTTGAATAGCCAAAAAACGCAATGGCCTTTTTCTTTTGAAATTTATCTGTTAAATGTCCACTGTAAACTTTCAACAAGCACGACAAACTTTCTGCAATCCCTTCAATAACACCAATCAAGGCATGGGTTTCTCCTATGGCAGCAAGGTACAGCGGAATTAGTGGATACACCATCTCCGTGCTTATATAATTGAAAAAACTGATTAACCCTATAAAGAATACGTTACGCATCTGGTGGTTAATGTAGCAAATAAATCAATTTTATTTTGATTTTTCTACCTTACACACATCAAATGCAGATCTTGGAAAAACTAGGCAAAATCCTGCCCTTTGTGGAAAATCCTGCCCGATATATGGGGGGGGAAGCTAACAGCATAATAAAAAACAAAAAGGATGCTCTAGCAAGCATGGCTTTGGTTTTTCCAGACCTTTATGAAATTGGAATGTCAAATAACGGAATGCGTATTTTATACAATGCGATAAACAAAGAGGAAGATTTGCTTTGCGAGGTCGCTTTTGCTCCTTGGGGAGATATGGCAAAACTTATGCGAGAAAATACCATTCCCCTTTACACGCACGCCTCTTATAGCGAGGTCAAAAGTTTTGATGCTTTGGGGATAACACTACAAACCGAACTCAATTTCACGAATATCCCATATATTTTAGAACTTGCAAACATCACGGCTTTTGCCGCAAACAGAGACGAAAATGAACCCATTGTGATAGCGGGCGGTCCAGCAATGGCAAACCCAATGCCGATAGCGGATTTTTTTGACTGCCTCTGCATAGGAGACGGAGAAATTTTGGCACCAAAGGCACTTCGCATAATTGGGGAGGCAAAAAAGGCAGGCAAAAACAAAGCGGAAATTTTGGAGCAAATAGCGAAATTGGAAGGCTTTTATGTGCCAGCAATTCACAGAGAGATAAAATCCGTTAAAAGAACTTATGTTAAAAAACTCGCAAAAGAACTTTTCCCAACAAAAAATTTAATAGCAAATATGCCGCTTGTGCACGACCGTTTTTGCGTAGAAGTTATGCGAGGCTGTACCCAAGGCTGCCGTTTTTGCCAAGCCGGATATTGGTACAGACCAACCAGAGAATTGGATGCAGACGATGTTTTAGACATCGCCAAAGAAGGGCTAAGAGCCACTGGAGACCGCCAGCTTGGGCTTTTATCGCTTTCCACCGCAGACTATTCACCTGTTGAAAAAATGCTGGATTCCTTTATTGAAGACCCATTTTTCAAAAACATAGATGTATCTTTGCCATCGCTTAGGGTTAGCAGTTTTGGCAGCAGCCTTGCGAATAAGGTTTATGAACTCAAAGGCGGTCGCAGTGCGACACTTGCACCCGAAAGCGGCTCCGAGCGGCTCCGAAAATTCATAAACAAAACCATAACAAATGCAGATATTGAAGCCGCAACGCAAAGCGCATTTCAAAACGGATTCAACAAAATAAAATTATACATAATGGTGGGTTTCCCAACCGAAACAGAAGAAGATGTTCAAGACTTGGTAAAACTAACGGAACGTCTTTTGGAAATAGGGCTTGCTTGCAACAAAAAATGTCAAATAAATTTAAGCGTTGGGATTTTTATCCCAAAAGCCTGGACACCCTTGCAATGGGCACCATTCGTAAAAAAAGAAAAAGCAATAGTGCATATAAAAATTTTGAGAGACAAATTTTATAAACACAAAAACGTGAAAGTCTCGTGGAATTCTTGGGAAACCGCGCATTTAGAAGCGATATACAGCCGAGGCGGTCAAAACCTTGCCCCCTTGATTTACGAAGCATACAAAAGAGGTCTCATTTTTGAAAGCGATAGCAATCACCTAAACCCAAGCGAATGGGAAAAAATCAGAAACGCCTTAAACTACAACGATACCTGGCTTTTTGAAGAAACAAAACTAGAAGAAAATTTGCCTTGGGATATTATAGATGCAGGCATAAGCAAAAAATTTTTGCAAAGAGAATGGGAAAGGGCGCACAACCCAAATGCGGAACCCGTGCCAAATTGCAAATGGGGCAAATGCGTTGCCTGCGGAATCCCGGGCAATGGCACTGACACCATTTTGGGGAAAACACCTGCTGTACGGGCAACTCCCCGTGGTTGCCCTCATCCCACCACCGCAGGTATTTTCCCATACAAAATCATTTTTCGCAAAACCAAAACCAGCCGTTTTTTGCCACATCAAAACACATTATCGTTTTTCGAAAGGGCATTTGTGAAACTTGATATTCCAATAAAATTCAGCGAAGGGTTTAGCCCCAAACCTCGCATAGCAAACACGGGCGCGCTGCCGCTGGGATTGGAATCTCTTTGCGAAGTTATTTCCATTGAACTTTTGGAAAAACTGAATTTGGAGAATAAAAAAGCAGAGCTTATTAAAAGCATAAATGAAATATTCCCGCAAGGTTTGGAAATTGTTTCTATAGAACCTCTGCAAATAAAACTCTCTGCGCAAGTTCCCAAATCCACGGATTATTGCATGGCGGGCGAATATCCAAGCGGGTTAGTGCAAAAAAAAGAGAAAAATGAACTCCCTGTGGTTTTAAATCACAGGGGGCAAAGCATAAATTTAAATGAGCATATTCTTTCAATTACCGAAGCTGAAAACGCCCTACACATCACGGTTAAATGCAACGAGCAAGGTGCCACCGCAAGTCCTTTCACCATTTACAGCGGTCTTTTGAACATAAGCGAGCAAGAGGCTAGGGCTTTGAGCATAGTTAAGATAAATGTCAGTGTATAAGCCTGCAAGGGCAGATTATAATTGCAACCACAAATCCATTAAAACAAGTGCCGCCATGCTTTCCACAATCACTGGCGCACGTACCGCAACACAGGGGTCGTGCCTGCCTTTTATGCTGATTTCGCCAACTTGTCCATTTTTGTTTTTTGCCATTTGCATTTTAGAAATGGAGGGGGTTGGCTTGAATGCTACCCTGCACAAAATATCTTCGCCACTTGTTATGCCACCATAAGTGCCGTCTGCAAATTTATTGTGCTCGCTGCCTAGCATATTTGCCGCTTCAAAACCTTTGCCAATTTCAAAACCTCTCGTTGCAGGAATGCTTAACATTGCCATTGCAAGCAGTGCCTCTGTGCGGTCAAAGACCGGTTCGCCCAAGTTTTTTGGCGGTTTTTTGATGGTTAAGCTCACAATGCCGCCAATGCTATCTCCATTTTTTTTTGCATTTTCTATTGAGTTGTTGTCTATGTTTATAGCGGCTGTGAATTCGGTTCCGCATTTTTCATTTAAAAATTTGCGAGCTATTGAACCAGCAGCAACACGCGCTATGGTTTCCCTAGCTGAACTGCGCCCACCGCCTCTGTAATCCCTGAATCCATATTTGGAATCATAAGCTTCGTCTGCGTGTCCTGGGCGCCACCAATCTTTTATTTGCTCATAATCCGCGCTGTGTTGGTCTGCATTTTCCACTATCATGGATATTGGCGTTCCCGTTGTTTTTCCTTCAAAAACCCCGCTCAAAATTTTAACCGCATCGCTTTCTTTGCGCTGCGTGGTAATTGCACTTTGCCCTGGTTTGCGGCGGTCTAAAAATTGCTGTATATATTCTTCGCTAATTTCAAGGCCAGACGGGCAGCCATCCACAACTGCACCAATAGCCTTTCCGTGCGATTCACCCCAAGATGAAAGTGTAAATACTTTTCCAAAAACACTAGCCATAAAGGAGTAATATAGCAAAAGTCTTTGTAATTTACTACATTACTCCTGATATGACTTTTGGCATTCCAAATTTTGTAGGCGACTTGGTGCGGGAATACTCGCCTTTGCCGGAGTTAGCTCTTGCGGTAAATGTAGTTTTGGCTGTTATTGGCGTTTTAGCCGTGGGCATAGGCTCTGCTCCAATTTTGATTTATATGGAACGCAAGGTTTGTGCTCACGTTCAGTGCAGGCTTGGCCCCATGAGGCTCGGATGGCATGGAATTTTGCAAACAGTTGCCGATGTCACAAAACTCCTTTTCAAAGAGGTTTATTCGCCAAAAGGCGTGGACACAATAATTTATTACCTAGCACCTATGATTTCTCTAACCGCACCTTTTTTCACTCTGGCTTTAATTCCCTTTGGTGCGCAGTGGCAGGTGATAAATTTGGATTTTGCAGTGCCGGCAATAATAGCCATAAATGGACTTGGGCTTTTTGCAATCCTTTTGGGTGGCTGGGCTTCCAACAACAAATATTCGCTTTTGAGCGCGCTCAGAGGCAGCGCGCAAATGATCAGCTACGAAATTTCGCTTGCCCTGATTATGCTTTTTGTGGTGATGATTTCTGGCAGCGCTTCTTTGAACGATATTATAGCTATGCAAAGCGGCACTGTTTTGGATTGGTGGATTTTTAAATTGCCGCTTCTTGGATTTGTGGCTTTTTTGATGTTTATGTGTGTTAGCACCGCAGAGCTGAACCGCGCTCCATTTGACATAGCGGAATCTGAGCAAGAACTCACAGCTGGTTTCCACACAGAATACACCGGAACCGCCTTTGCAATGTTTTATTTAACGGAATACATAAACATAATAGGAGCCTCTGCTCTTGGGTCAATTTTCTTTTTGGGTGGCTGGCAAGCACCCCTAATAGGCATTCCCATTGTGGACGAAAAGTTATTGCTCGTTCCAGATTTGGTTTGGATGTTTGCAAAAATTTATTTTCTCATCTGGCTTTATATGATGTTCCGCTGGACTTGGCTAAGGCCTCGCGTTGACCAGCTTATGAGTTTTGAATGGAAATTTTTGCTGCCTGCAAATTTGATTTTGCTAGGGCTTGGAGCATTCTTCATAGCAATGGGTTGGGTTTTATGACTGTTTCCAAATACTTTCACGCTGTGATAACCGGCCCTATTAGCTTGCTAAAAGGGATGACTGTTACGCTCAAATATTTTTTTAACCCAAAAAGAATAGTAACCGAACAATATCCCGAAAACAAGGCAACCCTCAAAATGCACGAACGTTTTAGAGGAAGGGTTGAACTGATTCACGATGAAAACGGCTTGCATGCTTGCACCGCTTGCGGTATGTGCGAAAAAGCCTGCCCCAATGCTTCCATAAATGTACTATCAACAAAAAACTTGGCAGGCAAAAAAATTCTCGGCAAATATCTTTACCGCATGGATACCTGCACTCAATGCGGGCTTTGCATAGAGAGCTGCTCCTTTGGTTGCTTAAAAATGGCGCACGATTTTGAAATGGCTTCTACAGACAGAAAAACATTCAATATGGTTTTGAATAAAACCGAAGGGCAGGGATAATTTAATAATCCAGCCCAACTTTTCCAAAGGCAACCTTCAGCTCGTTTTCCACCAAGGGTTTTGAAATAAGAGCTTTGGCTCCAAGCTGCAAAATTTTTTCTTGAGACTCCACCGGAAGCCTAGGGGTAGCTAGAATAACTTTGCATCTGGCTTCCATCTCCGGGTTTTTATCAATGCTCGCTAAAAATTGCAAACCGTTTAAATCTGGAGTTTCCAAATCGTAAACTACAATGGAGAGTCTTTTTGAAGAGCTAATTTTTGCTAAAATTTCGCTGCCCTTTTCTTTGAAAATAACTTCATTGACACCTTTTTTTTGCAACCATTGAGGCAATAATTTTTTAGACGAAAAATCTTGCAGAACTGCGTAATAATCGTAGAGCAATTTTGCCCTTAGGCGATGCAATTCGCTCATAAGGGATTTCATATCTTCTAAGGTACTTATTTTTTCCAATACTGCCATATTTTTATCCGCCTTTTACAATAGCCATTTTTGCCGAAGAATTATTTTCTGTTATTATAAGTGGTCCTTTTATTGGAGTTGTGCTAGTGTACTTTGAATAAGGAGAAGCTACCGATACATCGGCTTCCAACATTCCAAGCAACTTCACCTTTGCAATTTTGTTTTCAAAAACCATAGCATCAAATTTCGCTACTCTGCTATCGTACATTTGCCGCTTTGTAATCAATTCTTGCAGTTTAGCTATATCTTGCAAGAACTCTTTTTCTTCTGCTTCGTTTAGCGCTTTTGCTTTGTTCCAAATTAAATATCTATCAAAAATTGCGCTCACCTCTGTTACAACCGAGTTTGCCAATTCCCTAGCTTTTTCCTGACGGTAATGCGTACGTATGTTCACAATGGTTTTCACTCCGCTTTCAGAGCCGAGCTCTCCGCATTCCACGCCTTTGAATACAGTTGCAACTCCCCCTATTATGGAACCACCCAAACGCAACTCGCCAAGGCAGCTTATATTTGAATGCAGAGCGTCTTTTGTTATAACAACATCGCCTTCTGCCACAATGGTGGCGGCACTGACAAATACTGCAGCTACAAAAGAACCAGAGATAATTTCGGCTTTGTTTTTGCCTTGAATTCCGCCAGCGCATTTTACATAGCCTTTTGCTTTTATTTTTGCCCCAGATATAAGCCCGTTTACCACAACATTTTCTTCAGATACAACTTCAAAGCCATCTGTTACATTGCCGTGTATAATAACGGTGCCCGGAAAGTTTATGTTGCCAGTTGATAAATCAACATCGCCTTGCAAAACATAGTTGCGGCGAATCATAATAACATCGTCTTGAACGCTTGGCGTTCCGGCTGCGGTAGCAATTATTTTGCAATCTTTCTCTTCTAGCCCTTCGCCTAAAAAGTATTTTGCTGGTGCACCGGGGTTTGCTTTTATGGTGTGCCCTCTAACATCCATTCCGTCTTCGCCATCTGTTGGCGGAATCACAGTTGCCAAAACATCGCCTATGTTAACGAGGGTAACCTGCATTGAACTTTTATAATCCACCGCATTGCCATCTTTTGGGTCTGCTATGAACTGCGGCTTTGCGCTCATATCAACTTTGTATTCAATATAACCAATTTTGCCGTCTTCGGGTTTTACACCCCTGGCTATGGTAATTTCAACTGGGTTAGATACCAATAGTTGTTTCTCAACTACTTTTTCGTCTATATCTACTTTTATGTTTTCTCTATGGCAAGCATCCATGACTTCTTCGTAAGTAGTTAACCCGCCATCGGTAATTCCAGTTAGCGGATACATTTTTACTTCCATCTGGTCTTTTGAGATGGCAATTTTGAAACGATTAAATGCTACGGCTTTTTCTCCAAAAGCCGGAGCAAGTTCGTCTGGTGTATTTTCTTCAGCCATTTTGCTATGCTTCCGCGTTATCGTCTTCTATAACAGGTTTTGCCACAACATTTCTGCGACCGTGCGCCATTTTGGAACGGTCAAATTCCATTCCAGCCGCATCGGAACTCTCATCTTCAAAAACAGGAGCTGGCGGTGCAAGCTCTGCTGCTGTTGCTGCATTATAGCGCGGAGGCAAAGGGCGGCGGCCATTGTCTGTAGCTGAGGCTTCTGCGGCAACAGGGCGTGGAGGAATGGGTGAATGAGCCTGTGGAGCAAGCTCATTTGAAAACACATCTGGAGCTTTCGCAGCCGGACGGCGTTGCATTGGACGGTTTTGCTGAGAATTGTTTTTTGGGCGATTCTGAGACAAAGATTGTTGGTTGTTTGCTCTGCCTTGTGGTTTGTCATCACGCTGAGTTTTGGCGAAATTTTCCGGTATTCTTGGAATATCTACGGGTTTTCTCTTAAAATCTGCGTTGAATTTTTTTACCACAGGAGTGCGAAGATCTTTGCGCAAGCCGTTTATATGAACAAGCGCTAGTGTTACGAGCCCCAAATTGAGCAGCGTTATAATCAGAACTGAAATTATCAAGTAATCTGTCATTTTCTTTCCCTTTCTATTTAAGATGGTTGTTATATATGGCATTCTTTTACTCCTTTTTAGTCTCCACAGTGGATTTCTTAATGAGCTCTCCGACTTCTTTTAGCCGAGTTTCCGATTCGCTAATCATAGTCTCTATGCCAACTATTTGCCTCTCCAGTAAGTTTATGCGACTGAGGAGCGACAATATGAATGTCAGCAAAAGAAAAATAGATACACCTAGCACGGCTGTTACGAATGCCATAGTAGAAATATAGTAAAAGCGATAGTTGCCTGATAGAGATTTTCCTATTCTACACTGATTTTATTATATTAAACACTAATTATCTGCTTATTTTTGGCAGAATTGAAGGTATTATGGATGAACCCTTTTTAGAACCCATTTTGCGCAGAATGCGCATAGGGAAGGTTTTGCCTATTTTGAGGAGATTTCCAGAATGCAAGCTTTTGGATGTGGGTTGCGGCTGGGAAGCGAAATTCCTAAAATCGGTTGAGTCTTATATAGCGAGCGGGGTAGGCATAGATTTTAAAGCACCGAGTTTGGAGAGCGCAAACTTAAGAACAATAAGCGTTACTTTAGACGATAAGCTGCCATTTGAGGATAATTCTTTTGATGTGGTGAGTTTAATGGCTGTTTTGGAGCATTTGGAAAAGCCTTTGGATATTTTGCGGGAAATTCACAGGGTTTTAAAAAATGGCGGCGTGTTGATTGGAACCGTGCCGAGCAAAGCGGCAAAGCCGGTGTTGGAATTTTTGAGCTACAAGCTTAGAATTGTGAGCGAGGCGGAGATTCGCGACCATAAACGGTATTTTAATAAAAAAGATTTGCTGGAGATTTTTGCTGAGGCTGGTTTCAAAAATGTTGAGCATAAGTATTTTCAATTTGGGATGAATAATTTTTTTGTGGGTGGGAGTTGAGTTGCTTTAGGGCTACTTTTTGCATATTGCCAAAAGAGATAGCCCGGGTAAATAAATGTTGAATTTTGCAAAAAATGCGCAAATGCAAAAATCAATGTTTAGAATAGAGTAAATCAATCGGGTTATTATATGTTTGTCGCTAAAATTCCATCCTCCAAGAACTTTGTCAACTGCTTTTCTTTTTCTGAATAGCAAACTTGCCCACCGCGCAAAAAACAAACTCATATAAAAATAATGACATGTTTCTACATTAAGATTGCATGAATGCATCAAAGCAAGCAATTGCTGTCTGTTATACCTACGATAATGTTTAAAAAATGTATCAAGACCCGAAAATAAATGCTGGAATGCTGGAACGGTAATAAAAATCAAGTCTTCTTTTGATATTTTTTCAAGGACTTCATTCAAAAAGGATTTATCATTTTCAATGTGTTCCAAAACATCCATCATTATTACTGCTCCGCCCCCATGCAGTTTTGGAATATCCAAAGTATTGTTCAAGCAGTGAATCCCATCTATAACTTCTGATTCTGATTTGTAGCCTACATCTACTGCATAAGCTTTGCCAGAAACAAAAGGTTGCAATTTTGAAGTAAAAAAACGGTCACCAGCACCTATATTTACAATTGTATTTAGAATGTATTTTTTTAGAATGCCCAATACGCATTTCGTTCGAGATAATTCCCATGGATGGCGATTGCTGTGTATGTTGCCTTCAATTAAATCCATTACTCTTTCCTTTGAATGGCAGGGGAACCTCTTTTTCCTAAAACAAGAAAAGTGGAAGTTATCACTATGGTTAAAAACTGAACGCACATTATAAGCAAAACACCTATAACCGTTGTAACCCAGCCCGGCGAGGCATTATTAAAATAAAACTTTGCAACCAAAACCATAGAAGATATCAAAATACTCAAAACTAAAAAAATGCAAGAAAATATGGTTAATCTAACAAAAACAATTTCGTTGAAAACAGAAATAGAAGAAAGCCCGTGCAACACAAGCGCAGAAAAATTCATTTTGGATTTTCCTTTATAACGTGTACTTCTGTTGCAATTTAAATATTCTATAGGTAATTTTGATTTTAATATGCCAGCATGATAGTGGTTCAAAATTTCGTTTAAATTCGCCACTTTGTTTAACATGCACAAGGGGATTATGCTAAAATTCCCGCTCTGCAAAGTTTTGCCTGTTAGCAATTTGAATATGAATTTGTAAAAAATATAAAAAACAACAAAGAGCAAGCTTTCTCTTCTTTTTTTCTTTTGGCAAAAAGAATTTTATCGTCTGAATATTTATTCACAAAATTAAAAACGTCTAAATAATCATCTTCGCCATCGCAATCCATTACTATCACAGCGCCATTTTTATGTTCTTTCAAGTTTGAATTTATATGCGAAAGCCCTAAAGCAATAGCTCTTTGATGCCCTTCGTTCTTTATTAAATCTATTTGGTAAATTTGTTTTATGTTTTCAAATTTTCTGTCAATAAAAAGATTATCTTGCAAAGAAGCATCATTCACAATAATCACAGAAAATTATATTTATACTTTTCATTCTCTCGGTCTATATTTTCCAAAAGAATATAAAGCGATTCAAAATCGTTATAGCATGGAGTTACAATGTAAAATTCTTTTTCCATTTACGGTAATATAGTTATTTCTATTGAGCTTTTCTCAAGTTGCGTACATCAATCATCTTGGCCAAATCCCCCAACAGTCAATATATGGAACAGTTGGAACAATATTTTTATACTCATTATGCGGAATTCCCAAAATAACTCCATTTGCCAAGTTCAAGGTTTCTTGCAAAGATATTTCGTTTGGCAAATGCCAAGCCAAGAGGCAAACCCACATGCCCTGATAACTTCTTTTTCAATTTTTTCCACAGCAAAACGAATATTCTCCGCTTCATTATAAACAGGAATGGCAATGGTTAAATCGCTCATCAAATGTTCATAAGCCTGCTCGTGAAAATAAGAAATGCCGCCTATCATTGCGGCTGCGGCTAAAACTTGGTCGCAGTCTGCAACCAGTTCTTTCATCAATTCTAAGTTCTTGGCATCTCCCTCTATAAATTTATAGTTTGGATTATCATCATAAGATTTTTTCACCTTCCCATATTTTGAAAAATTATCTATACCAACCACGGAATGCCCATGCGAAAGCAATTCTTCTACAACATAACCGCAAATAAAACCCGCAGAACCTGTGACTAAGATTTTCATATAGAATGTTTAAATATAGAAAAATTTCCCTCAATACATTTCCACGCCCAATAAAAGAGTTATTAAAAAAAGATGTTTCTTTGCCGCGCAATCCAGTTATAGCTAAACTGTTTCGTTGTGCCAAACTTGCGGATAATGCAGGCTACGGATTTGATAAAATGCTTAAATGGGAAAAATCTACGCATACTAAAGTAGGTTTTGAAAATAGTATTGATATTGCACTGGTAACTTTTAAAATTGATGGTGCAACTATAGAAAATATTGTAATGAACCAATGAATTTTTCAAAAGTTGCATTGTCCATTAATTAAACCACCTTGTTGTGTTTTAAATGTGCTCTAGTGAATTCTAAAGAATTTATATCGTGGTCGGAATTACGAGGTCTCATAAACTTGCAAAAGTCAGCATCGTTTTTGACCTTATGCGCAAAGAAGCTAGTTATGCTCTCTTCTTTTTTGCTACCATAATGATACTCCTATTTGAAGTAAATATAGATATTTTTGGGAATTATAGCGATGTGTACCCACATTCTTTTCCAATTTTTGAACCTATGGGCGAAGGTCTATCTCAAATTTAGTATATTATATCTGTATGGCAAAAGGAGCAGTATTTTTTGACGAACTTAAAAGCCCTCCGCTGGAGCATGAAACCCGTTTTGAAATAGGTATGATTTTAAGGGAGTTTCAAAATGGCGAAACTGTAGGTCCACCTACGGTAAAGTCGGTGGCACAAATAGGCAAAAGTTGCTATGAAATACGTTATACAACTGCCCAGCATAATTGGCGAGTTTATTTTGCGGTACGAGCGAATATAGTGGTTTTGCTTTTGGAAGATAAAAAGTCAAAAGCGATGCCAAAGGCTACCATAGAAACTTGTAAATCTCGGTTGCGTTTCTATGAGCAGAAGCAAACCGAGAGAAAAAATAAACAGGAGGCTTTATGAGCAAACAAAAAGTATCGGATAAAGAATTTTGGGCATCGCATGGCCTGAAATATTACGACACCGTTTGGGAAGGCGTAGGGCTAACCCCAGAAGAAGCGGAACTTGCGGAAATGAAGTTTCAAATGGCGCGCAAATTAAAAGAACTGCGTTCTGCTAATGGCATTACTCAAACGCAGCTTTCCAAAAAAATGGGAACTTCGCAAGCTCGCATAGCGGCTTTGGAAAATGCGGAAAACGCTACTTTGGATTCGCTTTTTCGTGCTTTCCGTGCTTTGGGATGGTCGGCAAGGGAATTCGGCAAGATGTTCGGTTCACGCAAATTGGCTTAAAGGAAGGAGGGCGTGGGTACACATCGCTATAAAAAAAGAGCCTGCTATGCCAGCTCTAACCTTTAAATTGATTTGTAGAAAGTTACGGCACATTGCAAATAACTCCAAATGTCCGCGCTAGGTAGTGATATATTTTAGGGTCTAAAAAATTACCAGCAAGAATCCAATTAGCTCTATGAGATATTGCAAGAAAGAAAACAAGCAGTAGAGTAATTCCTGAGCAAAAATAAAAGGCTTTTAAAATATTTTTTTTCATTGACAACTCCTTTTCTTGCAGTTGGAAAGCGCAAATTAACGCACCTATTGCCAGAATCCATGAAAAATCCATATCATAACGCCAATTTCTGGTATAAAATGCAAATAGAACTATATTAAGCAAGGAAATAAAAATTCCTACAAAAATAAAATTTCTCAGAATATTAATATTTCTAACATGTAATAAAAACCACATAATAGGAAAACATAAAATACCAACTAGATTCTCTTGTTCATGAAAAAAATTTGTTATAGCAATTGGAATATTTGATGTTTTTGCTGAAATAAAAGGAAATGTCAAATCTAGATTTGGCGGGTTAAATAATACAAATAAAAATGTTTTTATAAGTGAATGAATTTTCCCAATGATGTTCATTTGGCTATACATGCCTTGATTCGTAATCATAATAAGATAAGACGAACCAAATGAAAAAGGAGAATCGAATCTAGCATAGTTATACCATGCGAGAATTGAACCTACGATAAAGAATGGAATTATTATAGCGAGCAGATACCTACTTGTATTTATCAATTCCTTCCTTTTACCCCATAGTGCCACCGGAATTAAAATGCTCCAGAACAAAGCCGTGGGGCGGCAGCCAACTGCAAGGGCAAAGGAAAGCGAAAAAATAGCGAGGCATTTAACAGAAAGTTTTTCCTTTGCTTGCAATAGCGTAATCACACCTAGAATCACAAATACCAATGCTGAAAATTGTGCTACTGTATGAAATGCATTTATTAATAAAAAAACTGGTATAAAAGAGCAAGCATATAAAGTTGCTCCGCTTATTAAAAAGAAAAAATAAGGGATTTTTTTGAGGTAATTCTGCACAATTTGTTTCCATAGCAACATTAACAATATAGTTGCTATGGAGCCAAATAAAAATGCTCCCATTGAAGTTGGCAAATAATTTCCTGTTATTAACTTGTATGGCGCAAATAAAAGGATAACGGGAACCATTCCGTAATAGCTGTAATATTTGCCATTATAATACGAAGCATCTAATAAAAGAACATTTTCTAATGTATCTAAATGTTTTTGCCTATAATTTAAAAACATCCCATGTTGTTTCCTATATGCATCGTCATAAGGTCTTTCTGTTTCCAGCAATGCTTGTGGAACTTTAATATCTAAATGCAATTGTTTTTTTAGTAGTGCATCTGTCATGTGATGGCTGTACATTTTTAACCATCTTGGAACAAGCTCATTGTCTTTAAAACCATAAACGGAATAAGAGGCGAGAAAATTAAAGACAAGCATAGAACAAATAAGCAGAGCAAAGCATATACGCTGCCTAAAGCTGGCTTTATCGTATAAATAATCAAAACAAAACCAAGAAATTCTTTTGCGAAATTCTGCATTTAATAAGCAAATCAGCAAAAGCGAGACAGCAAAAACAATAACCAAACGAATTGGCATAATTGCTAATGGAATTTCTTTATTGAGCTCTATAGATTTAATGGCTATGTTGTTTTCAAGAAATGCAATGGATAAATTTGAAACTTTTCCACGCGGAGTTATAGTTATATAATTGCTGAAATCTAAGCCTTTTACAATTTTTACTTGTATGGAACGCTCAGAAGATTCTTCATCTGCCCAAGTAACTTTTAGGTACTGAGTATTTCTATATAAAAATACAGGTTCTATGTAAATTGAGGCTATTTCTGTGTTTAAATCTTTCAATTTAAATTCGTTTAGTGAATCTGACAATAAAAAACCTTGTTCGCTATGCATAACATCAAAATGTTTGCTTGTGAATAAGGTGGCATAATGCGTGTAGTTGAACAGCGTTATCTCTAAAAAAAACGAGATAAGCAGAGCGAGGGTAAGAAAAAGAGAGATTTTGCGGTGCATATAGGAGAATAATATAAAAATTAATAAACCTTCAAATTATTCGCTTCTATCTCAACGCCATCGCCCATCTGCCTAACTATGCCAATGCCATAAGTACTTGCTCTGTCTAAAACCTCATCGCTAAAAGAAAAACCTGCTATGCCTAGGTAAACGTCGTAATCGTCAAATTCACGGAAATACTTCCTGAACTTCTCAATACGTTTTTCCGCGAGTTCAATCACAAAATTTGGATGTATTCTATTTTTCACCTCAATCAAGGCTACGCTGTCTCCATTGACTAATGCAATGTCAAATTCTATTTCATCTTTTTTTCCCTTGTACGCCAAATTGGGTATCATTTCATCGTATTTTATCCCGCCAAATTCCAATTTTTCCTCAAATACACTCTGGAAAAACTGCTCTGCGTGATAACCTTGATTTTCATTTATACCACCCATCTGTTTGGATACTTTATCCACAGTTTCAGATGTTTTCCTAACTATTCGGTCGGTTTCCTGCATTTGCCTGTCTATTTCTTTCTGCCTAGCCTCTGCCCTAGCGGCAGCTTCTTTATTCATAGCGGCAACTTCTTTATTCATAGCGGCAGCTTCTTTATTCATAGCGGCAGCTTCTTTAGCCATCTGGTCAATAAGCTGTCTAGTTTCCTTTCTATCTACGGCAAGGCTGGCAACTAAGTCTTTCAATTCTTGGTCTGTCATCCCAAATATCCTCATTTTGGTTTGTTTGCTTTAGGGCTACGGGATAGTGGAAAAAGAATATTCCCTAAAGGCTTGCTGATAATTTAGAAATTTACTCCCTCTTCCTAAACAAAATTCTCTCCGGCGGCACACCCTCTGGTTTTGGAATATGCTCAATTTCTTTCCAAGGAATTGGCGTGTATAGTTCTTCTAGTATATTTATTAATTCTTTTTGAAATTCTAGGGGAATTCCAGAGGTACGAATCCGAAATATCACTATTTGTCCATTATTTGCGTAATTCAAAACGGAATCTGCATAGCCAGGTATTTTCTTAAGAAATCTATAATCAATTAAAAAATAAGGACCTTTTGGAGAATATTTGCCAATTTCTGAACTGTAACAATAAAAAACATCCCTATCCGTGTTTTCACATAAGTTCACAAAACGCTCTATGCCAGTTTGTTCCATAACAGAATCTATGTATTTTGTTATTTGAACACTCGGTGCCGTTGTTTTTATTTGGTTAAAATTTTCAGAACGTTTTTCCCAATTTATATCGGGCAAATTGAAAATGGAAAGAGTTAATAAAACGAGGAGTAGTGCATTTATTTTAGATTTTGAATTTATATTGTATTTTATTAAAATTGCAGCATAGAATGGCACTGCAAAAATAAAATGATGGCAGGCATATTCTCCGCCTATAGCAACAGAAAGTGAAGCTAAAAATAAGGAAACGATGAGCGATAATATTTGCAAGGGCTTTGTTCTGTTAATCCATAGCAAAGCGCAAAATATAGAGGCAAATAAATAACCAAAGCTCAGGGAATATAAATTCTGGTTGCTAAATAGTTTCCAAAAATGAATGGCTCTTTCTAAAGGAGAAGAACCTAAAGCGTTCACATGGGTACCAGTCATATAACGCAAATAGCCCAAAAATCCATCCATCCAACCTAAAGATAGCAATGTGATTATTCCCACACAAAGGGCAATTAACAAGGGCAAGGCAAATTTTAAAAACCAGTCTTTTATATTTTTGCTCAATATAAAAGAAGCTCCTAAAATTGGAAATAAAAAGGGTTCTTTAAGTCCGCAAGAAATAAATATGCACAAAGAAATTCCAAAAATTTTTAAAATCTTATATTTTTCAAGAGAACTCAACATTAATAAAATTGCGAGTGCTCCAAAAGCTGCTCCAAAAGATTCAACCTCTACTTGACCGGAGCGCTCATCTGAGTAAAGTGCAAGCAAAATCCCCAGCAAAGTAGAAAATGCTATGCCAAACACAGATTTTTCTTTTGAATGTAAAATATATGCGAGTAAAGGGATTATCGCTATAATCAGCAAAACCAAAACTTGTGCTATATGAGTTAAAATTGGGCTATCAAAAAAATAGAAGGAAAGGGCAGAAAGAACAAAAATCCCCGGTGGTTTAATTTCAAATAATCCCGAATATGGCGGAATGCCATTTGCTATGCCCCTGCCTACAGTCCAAAAAATATTGGTATCCCAAGCATTGAAAACTCCAGAAAGTTCATATAATAACATTCTGCAAAAATATTGAAAAATAAAACAGAATAGCATAAATAAAATAAGGGCAGAAATATGGTTTGATTTATTGGAAATATTTTTATTCCATTGCAGAGCAAATAACAATAGCACTGCAACAAGGGCAACTAACATTCCCCAAGGGAATGCGTGTAAATTAGAGTCATTTATTGGTTTTATCACAAAGCCATTTTCTCCGCCATCGCTTTGCAATGTCATGTATATTTCTTGATTTAGAGGGTCTGGTAAATCTAATGAAAGAGGTAATTTAAAAGATAAATCATTTTGGAATTCCTTTATAATGTGAAAGGGCGTTTGTAAATAAAGAGGTTTATCTTTAAAATAAATTTCATAATCTACTAAACTTTTTAACTCAAACCGAACAGAATAATTATCTTCTGTTTGAATTGTAATATAATTTGAAATAACAGGTTCTTCTGCTTTTAGCCAAAGATAAGAGGAAATTATTGCCACTAATACCAGCAGGCATAAAAAAGCATATTGTTTTAAGCTATTTTTCAATTTCAACATCCAAAAATTGTTATCTTCTTTCCGGCTTGCTTAACCTCTTTCACATAAAGTTTTTTGCTCCAGCTTTTCTTGGGAGTGCGGTCAAAAATCACCACCCAGCCTTCTTTTGAACCCACTCGCTCCATATATTTCAAAATCTGTGCAGTGGCATCTTTGACCGTTTTGGCACTCAGATAAAGTTTAAGCTCAATCGGGTATTTTTGATTCTCCCACTCAACACAAATATCAGCACGGTTGGTGCCTAAAGCCATTTCACGGCTAATATGACCGCCGCCATTTAGTACACGCTGCAAAAAGGCTTGGATTACCAAATGAGGAGCGGCTTCGTCATATTGGTAAAAATTTTCCTTATACTTGGTTGTCCATATTTCACTGTTCTCTCGCCAAAAAGACTGAAACTCTTTTAGCAAAGCATTTATATTTATTTTGCCTTTTACAATGTATTTAGGCAATTCATCGCTCGGTCTCTCTACCTTTAAGGTCTCTTGCATTGTATAATTTAATTGTCTCACTATTATTTCCGCGTAAATTTTATTTGCCGGCTCAACTATGCCTTTCCCTGCTTCTCTTATCAACCCCAAATCTCTTGTGTATAGATAATCGTCCGAAGCTCTGTCCACAGCCATGCTGTCACCCAAAATAAGCGGTTGTATAACGTTGCGGACACGTTCCTCTTTTAGCCTTTCCATAAGAGAATCAAAATGCGTTCCCCTTGCCAAAACTATGTTATGGATGGCTTGCTTTGCCATTTCTTTGGTTATTGCAATGGAGTAATCAAATCTGCAAATTTTTTCAACTGCTTCCCTTGCTGTGGCATTCACAAGCCACGGCTGTCCCTGCGTTTGCTCAAAGATAAATTCAACTGCATCTTTTTCAAAAACCTGTCCTGTTGCTGAGGTATGCTGATTGTAAAGTTCGGCAATATCTTCGCATTGGAAATTACTAAGAGTCATTGCTTCTGTAATTATATTGAATGGGCTTGAACTGCCAAGCGTTTCGCTGTCTGGGCGAATACGTGCCTTGTAGTCTCTAATATTGCGCATTCCTACCAAAGCAATGGAACTGACAAAGGGAACTCTTGCTCTGGACACAAAACCTTCTCGCAACTGCCTTAAAAATGTGATTAAAATTCCGTTGCTAAGGCAATCGGCTTCGTCAAAAAGTATGACTAGAGGTTTATCCAAAGAGCGACAATAATCAACAAGACTGTCATTCAACACATTGGATATGCTGCCGTAGTTGGCATCTTTCGCAAAACCTGGCGGCAAACCTCTATTTCTTATATATGATTCTATTTTTTGAATTATTTCGGGTATTCCCTTTTCAGGTTCGGTAAATGCTTGCAGACCTTCCAGAGAACAATATAAAGCGTAATACTTACCCTCTGCATTTATTTTATCTACGAGTTCCAATAAAAGAGTTGTTTTTCCGCTCTGCCGAGCGGCGTGAAGGACAAAATAATTCTTTCGCTCTATTAAATTCGTTAATTCTTTGCTCATATTGCGCAAAGGGTCAAGCATATAATGCTCATTTGAGTTGCAGGGACCGGCTATGTTGAAGTATTTTTGAGCCACTAATGGTAAATGTAGAAAATTTCTTACTGCTCTATAAATTCCACTTTCATTCGCCACTTACATGGTTCGTGGGATTGATTTCGCTGGTTGGCGAACTCTTTAATAAGCCTTCAAATTATTCGCTTCTATCTCCACGCCCTCGCCAACCTGCCTCACAATGCCAATGCCATAAGCACTAGCCCTGTCCAAAACTTCATCGCTAAAAGAAAAACCAGCTATGCCGAGATAAACATCGTAATTATCAAATTCATGGAAATACTCCCTGAACTTCTCAATGCGTTCTTCCGCAAGTTCTTTCACAAAATCTGGATGTATCCTATTTTTAGCCTCTATCAAAGCTACACTATCTCCATTGACGAGCGCAATGTCAAACTCTATTTTATATTTCTTGCCCTTGTGCGTTAAATTGGGTATCATTTCATCGTACTTTATCCCACCAAATTCTAGCTTCTTCTCAAATACACTTTGAAAAAACTGCTCTGCGTGATAACCTTGATTTTCATTTATACCACCCATCTGTTTGGATACTTTGAGCACCGTTTCGGATGTTTTTCTCACTATTCGGTCGGTTTCCTGCATTTGCCTATCTATTTCTTTCCGCCTAGCGGCAGCTTCTTTCCGCATAGCAGCAGCTTCTTTCCGCCTAGCGGCAGCTTCTTCGGCAGCTTCTTTCCGCATAGCAGCAGCTTCTTCGGCAGCTTCTTTCTGCCTAGCGGCAGCTTCTTTCTGCCTAGCGGCAGCTTCTTTCCGCATAGCAGCAGCTTCTTCGGCAGCTTCTTTCTGCCTAGCGGCAGCTTCTTTCCGCATAGCAGCAGCTTCTTCGGCAGCTTCTTTCTGCCTAGCGGCAGCTTCTTCGGCAGCTTCTTTCCGCATAGCGGCAGCTTCTTTAGCTAGCTGGTCTATAAGCTTGCCTGTTTTCTTTCTATCTATGGCAAAGATGGCAACTAAGTCTTTCAATTCTTGGTCAGTCATCCTAAATATCCTCATTTTGGTTTGTTTGCTTTAGGGCTACGGGATTTAGAAAAAAGAATATTCCCTAAAGGCTTGTTGATAATATAGAAAATTACCTCTTCACCCTCACCAACTCCCAAAAATCGCTGTGCACTTGCTCGCCTGTGGTTGTGTCAATGATGGTTAGTTTCCAAATATTGGTGTCTTTGTTGAAGAGTGAAAGGTTATATGTGTCTTCATAATGATCTTTTTTGTATGGGCTTTCAAGCAAAAGGGAATCATTTACAAAATGCTGAACTTTCCAGGGTTCTGTGTGTTCTTTTGGTATTTTGAAATACAACAGAACAGTGCTGTCTGTTGGCTCAACTTTGTTGAGAATTCTGAGTAATCCAAGAGAATCTATGTCATTAAAACCCAAAATTTTATGAATGCTCAAAGGTTTAAAGTATTCATTTATTTTTTTACTATAAACTTCTTGGGTGTTGAAATATCTTATAACCCTATCGCAAATCCTAAAAGTATTATTAGCTCGCATTTTTGGGTGTCCAACTGGAACATCACAGATAACTGTGTTAATAAAATAAACTTCACCATTATAATCTTCTAATATTTCATTTAAATCTTTAGAGTTCAAATCTAAAAGTTTATGATATGTGTATGTGGAGTGACCGTGGGCAAGTGTCGTAATTGAATTCCAGTGGAAAAGCAATATGCGTTTTTGTGGTTTTTGCTTTATCCATTTATTAACTTCATGTTCTTCCATAGCGGAAAAATTACCTAAAATTGTAATATCTTTTATGAATGTTTTATATTCTACAAGGCAGGTTGTCAATATAATTAGCACCGTTCCGTATAAAATTATTTTTGATATTAATGGTGAAGAATTGATATCTCGAAATTGAGAGTTGAGAGTGGCTCCTAGTTTCCATAGAAAAAATGCCCCTAAAAAAGTCATTGCAGGTAAAATAACCAAGACAAACCTCCATTGAACACCCATAGTCAAATCTGCACTAATGCCGTCAAAGAGGATTAGATATTGAGGGGAGAGGAGGAGGATAAATGCGGATATATATTTATAGGGACCTTTAAATTCTTTTATGGTTAAGACAATTAACGTTATTAAGCCGAATAGGGCGAGCCAGGTGAAATAGGGGAGGAATGGGTATACCAAAGTACCATCATAATTGGTTTGTGGCAGTGCCATTATCTTAAAATCAGTTACTATATTGCTCAATAAATGCCAATGTGCGCCATACGCCCCGCCTTGCAAATCGCTATCTCTATTGTAAGAAAGGGTGCAAAGAACGGGGAGGGAAAAGAAGGAGAGGGTAGCGAGGAAAGCTGAGAATTGAAAGCCCAGAACCCGGAATTTTTTTCTATATAAAACCACCCCAATAAAAGCAAACAAGCAGAACACGGTTTCTGTTCGTGTTTGCGCAAAAAATGCCAAAGTCAATGCCAGCAAAATCCAATGCCTAGCAGTGTCCCTATCATAAGCCCATTTCAAAAATAAAAGCGAAACGCAAAACATTGTCACATAAAAAGGTTCAACAGAAGCCGACCGAAAACAAAACAGCAAAACAGGACAAGATGCCAGCAATGCCACCGCCAGTAGGGGCAACCCAACGTGGTTGCCCCTACTACCCGCCAAGGGCAACCACGTTGGGTTGCCCCGACATAACCATGCAATCAACGCCAAATAAAACGAAACCAACGCCAGCACCAAAAAAAACAAATGCAAAGTATGAACCCAGTACAGATCTGTACCAAAAAAAGGCATTCCCAGCATATAAATATAACTAAGCCCCCTTGTCTTTATGGTAATACCCATAACGCAGGCCAAACCATTTTCCATAAAAAGGCCTTCATTACAAATTTGGCTTGCTTGATTGTGATAGAGATTTTGAGCAATAACATAATGTACGGATTCATCTGTCTGAACGCGGGAGCGAGGTTCTATAAAGGCAATGCTCGTGGCAAGGGCAAAGACTACAATTATAGATATTGGGATAAGGGATAAGGGACAAGGGACGAGTTCTTTGAGCCATCTGTAAAAATCTTTGGAGAGTTTTATGAATAATAGGAGACCCAAACCTAATTGCAGGGAAAATATCCAAAAGGGGGAATAGGTATCTAGTTTATATACCAAATGTTTATAGCCGAGTATTGGTAAAATAAAAATTACAAAAGGAATTAAGCAGGCAAAAAATAAAAGAGAAAAGTTAAATAATTTAACCATATTTTTTCCAAAATAAAAAAACTCCCTCGCCTTTAAGGAGAGGAGTTTTATTCAAATGTACGATTATTTTAACTTGGAAAATTGTGGTGTCAAGTTGTTACACCCCTCGGATGCAGAAGCGGTAACTACTGCATCTGTACCTATAACTGCTTGCCAGGTACCAGTAGTCGCAACACAGTCGCTATTAAGTGAAGATTTTGGTGTAGCGTTCCACGTAGAAGCTTGATTAGTAGCAGTAAATGTTATAGTATAGACAAAAGCCGTTGAATCGGAAGTATCAGTATAAGTAGCCGCTCCGGGAAGTAAATAAGAAATGCTTGTAGCATTTCCCATTTCGCTTGTTTCCACTAAATAAGCGGTTTGCAACTTTGTCCACGTCCCCGCCGCCCCAGGAACTTCCTGTGCCTTTGCCTTGGCACTCATGCCGAACAGTTTCGGAATGGCAATTGCTGCCAGAATGCCGATGATCACGATTACCACCATCAATTCAATGAGGGTAAAACCTTTTTTGGTTTTCATAAGAACTCCTTATTTTTGTGGCCAGAAGCTCTCCTTAAAAAATTCTAGCCGGGTTATGTTAACACTATATAATATATATTATTTTTCGCGGTGCGGTTAAAAAAAACGCACAAATGTCATTTTTTTGTCATTTTTTTTGAAGTTTTGTGTAATAAATGTATAAAAATGTAAATTTTTGTTTGCATTTTCCACTTTTCAGGATTTTTTTCCCGTTTTTGTACGTCTAATAGGTAAGGGACAAAAACATTTCAATCTCGTCGGTTTCCGAATCACTATAACAAGCTTATGACCAGAAAGTCAATTACCAAACGGCTAGTTTAGCGCACGGCATAATTTCTAGTAACTCCAAGCCTTCGCTTCGCCTCCGCCAAAGGAATACCCTTTTCCCATAGGGCAAGCAATTTCTTCATGCCCTCCTCTTTGCCTTCCTCTTTAGCGACAGCGATGGCATCTTTCAATTTGAACTTTGTGCTAATCATATTCACTACCTCCGATGAATGTTGTCTCAAATAATCACGCAATATCCCTTTGCCTATGCAGT